>Ga0187892_10000032_pt1 | contig 282387 bp, 263 predicted proteins | sample MA1701073metaG_FD_139345 | JGI IMG/M metagenome (GOLD analysis project Ga0187892, IMG submission 139345) | Bio-ooze microbial communities from a basaltic lava cave in the Kipuka Kanohina Cave System on the Island of Hawaii, USA - MA170107-3 metaG ... | reverse complement strand
CCGCAGCGTCGCCCTCTGGTTCGCCCTCACCAACAACATCCTCCAGGGACACCGCCTGCTGCAACAATAGCGGGCATCTCCCACGATCCGACACTCTCAGTCCCCCATCCCAACCGCTCTCACCGCCACCGCCGTATCGAATAGATTCACAAGCTCTCAGGATGAGGGTTTTGTTTGCAAAGACAGCCTCATCCCGAGGTGCCCGCCTACTTCCGGCGGGCCTCGAAGGATGGATGCCGGGAAAGCGCTGAGCATCAGATGCCTGCTCTCGCCTGCTTGGCCAAGTTCACGAGCACCGCGCGGGCTTCGGCGGGCGACGCGATGCGGCGGACGAAATCGAGCCGCGCGGTGCGGTTCAGGGCGCGGAGATCGCATCCTTCGGGATCGATGCCGGTCATGCGCCAGGCGCCGGCGGGCTGGCCCAAGAGGCGCGTGGCGTAAAGCGCCACCGCCTCGGTATGGTCCGCGTTCATATGCGCGACGATGCCCCCCTCCGCCTCGATCAGGGCATCCGCGCCCGCAAGCTCGAGCAACACTTCGCGCACGGCCAGGCTGCGCGCGCGCGCGAAGCCGCCGACGAAGTGGATGTCGGCGAGCTCGCCCGCGAAGATCGCGAAATCCGGGAACCCGGCATACATCTCGGCCGCGGGATGGCGGCGGAGGAAGCGCGCGCGGTCGCGCGGCGCCGCCGATCTGGCGAGCCGGCCCAAGAGCGTCACGCGCGGGCTGTCGAGCGGATCGCCCTCGGGCTTGGGGGCGTCGCCCACCAGCAATGCGAAGCGCGGCTCCTGCGCCAGATTCTTCGTGTGCGCCGAGAGGCCGGAGAAAAGGAACAGCGGGGCGCCGTCCATCCCGAGGGCATAGGTGACGAACGAGACGTGCGGCGCGCCGTCGGCCGCGACGGTGGCGAGGCTGCCGGTCAAGCCAGTGCGGAGGAGACGCCGCGCCGTGGCGATGAAGGCGGGATCGGGCGCGGCTTGGCGGGAAGCGGCGGCTTCGGACATGGCACGCTGAATCTGCCACGAACGCGCAAAGAAAATAAGGGAACACGAGCCGGGGAGAAATAAGAAAAGGTTTCACGGCGAAGACAACAAAGACCACGAAGAAGAAAGAAAATGCGCGCAATGGCGCGCGACAAGCTTCTTCGCGGCCCTCGTGTCTCCGTGATGAACTTTGTCTTCTCCCCGCCTCCGCTACTACTCGAACCTCCTTCAATCCTCGAGCTTGAACCGGATCGGCACGGTGGCGGCGCCGGGCACCCGCACGCCGGCGCGGCGCGCGGGATCGAAGCGCCAGCGGCGGACCGCGTCGAGCGCTGCTTCATCGAGGACCGCGTGGCCGCTGCTGCGGGCGATGTCGACGGTTTCCGCGCGCCCGTCCGCCGCGACCGAGACATTGAGCAGCACGACGCCTTCCCAGCCGCGCGCGCGCGCGATTTCCGGATAGCGCGGGATCGGATTGGCGGCGCTGCCGAGGCCGTAGCGCGGCGGGCTCGCGCCGGCCTCGGGGCCGGCACCGGGTGCCGCGGCACCTGGCGCAGCGTCGGCGGCTCCGATGGGAATGGAGGCGGTCTGCGTCCGCAGCGGAAGCCGCATCCGGGCCGCGGGGCTTGTGGCCGCGGGCGGCGCGGCGAGCCGCGGACTATACGCGGGCGCGGGCGGTACGCGGGCGGGCGGGCGCGGCGCGGTCAGCGCGCTCGCCTTTTCTTCGACCGCTTGGGGCGCGGGCCCCGCCGGCGCCTCGGCGGTCGGCGGCGAATGGCCGGGCGGCTCGCCGGCCGCGCGCGGCGGGACCGGAGGGGGCACAATCTTGGTGTCCGGCGCTGCGGCAGGTTTCGCCGTTTCCGCCGATGCGCCCGCGGCGGCGCTGTTTGCGCTCGCGCGCAGGGACTGCGCGGCGCCCGCCTCCGGCACGATCTCGACGCCGACGACGGCGCCCGCCTCGGGCTGCGCAGGCTGCTCGACCCAGAGGGCGGCGGCCACGCCAAGATGCGCGCCCAGCGACAGCGCGAGCGCCGCGGCAAGGAGCCCGCGCCGTGCTTGCGGACCCTGCGGTGTATTGCGGTTCGTTCCTTTCGTCACCGGACCCGCCCCGTTTGCGCCAGAAGTTCGCGGCTTTGGCCGCGAACGACTGCGTCACCGCAAACGATGATCCGTCCCGCTTCCGCACCCCGGGAAACGGCGGGTGACGCGCTGAGGCGGCCGGTCTCCTGGCTTGCGGGTCGACGCCCCTTTCGGCCGGCCTTCCCGGCCGGCAATCGCTCGGATTGCCGTCCAGTGGCATGGTCTGGCCGAGGGCTCGCCGCTTACAGTTGCGGGGGCAGCCGCGGACTTGCACCGCGTTCCCAGCGGCCCCAAACGGGGGCCACCGCCTCGCCGGAAATCCTCGGGCACGGGCGCAATGGAGTCAATCGCGCCGCCCGGCCCCCACCCGTCATCCCGACCGAAGCGGGCGCGCCCATGGCGCGGCCGCGAAGTGGTGGGATCGTGCGGCAGCTGTGCCACGATCCCTCCACTCCGCGAGCCGAAGGCGGCTCGCTCCGGTCGGGATGACGGGGTTCTAAGAGAAGCAGCGTGAAATCCACGCATCCCCTCTAGCCACGCCGCGCCCGTTTCTTATCTTCAGCCCCTCGCCGTTCCTGCGTCCAAAGCGGCGGCATTTCGGGGCACCCGACAGGTCGGATTCGCTAAGCGCGGTTCGTCGTTCCGGCGGCGGAATCGCAGCGATTGTGACGAGACAAAGGAGACGTGCCTTGACGATCCTCGACGCGCGCCGGCGCTGGCTTGCCCTCATCGTGCTGTGCTTGGGCGACCTCATGATCGTGCTCGACACGACGATCGTGAACGTGGCGCTGCCTTCGATCCGCACCGATTTGGCCTTCACCGAGACGACGCTGGTTTGGGTCGTCAACGCGTACATGCTGACCTTCGGCGGCTTCCTGCTGCTCGGCGGGCGGCTCGGCGATCTCTTCGGCCAGCGGCGCATTTTCCTGATCGGCATCACGATCTTCACGCTCGCCTCGCTCGCCTGCGGCCTCGCGACGACGCAAGGCGTCTTGATCGCGGCGCGCGCGGTGCAGGGCCTCGGCGGCGCGGTCGTGTCCGCAGTGGCGATGGCGTTGATCGTGAACCTGTTCACCGAGCCGGGCGAGCGCGCGAAGGCGATGGGCATTTTCGGCTTCGTGATGGCCGGCGGCGGCTCGATCGGCGTGCTTTTGGGCGGCGTGCTGACGGCCGCGTTCGACTGGCACTGGATCTTCCTCGTCAATCTGCCGATCGGCGGCGCCGTGTTCGCGCTCTGTCTCTGGCTGCTGCCGGCGAACGGCGGGACGGCCGCGGGCGCCAGGCTCGACATCGCCGGCGCCGTGACCGTGACGGTGTCGCTGATGCTCGCCGTCTATGCGATCGTGAACGGCAACGAGGCCGGCTGGACCTCGACGCGCACGCTCGGACTTCTCGCCGCGGCGCTCGTCCTGTTCGCGCTGTTCCTCACCATCGAGGCGAAGGTGCGGGCGCCGCTGATGCCGCTCGGACTTTTCCGCTTGCGCAATCTCGCGACCGCCAACGCGGTCGGCGTGCTGTGGGCGGCCGCCATGTTCGCCTGGTTCTTCATCTCGGCGCTCTATCTGCAGCTCGTGCTGGCCTACAGCCCGCTCGAGGTCGGCCTCTCTTTCCTGCCGGCGAACCTCATCATGGCCGCGTTCTCGCTCGGGCTTTCGGCGAAGCTCGTGATGCGCTTCGGCCTGAGATTGCCCATCGCGGGCGGAATGCTGCTCGCGGCCGCGGGGCTCCTCCTGTTCGCGCTGGCGCCGGTCGGCGGCGATTTCTGGATCCACGTGCTGCCGGGCATGCTGCTGTTGGGCCTGGGCTGCGGCATGGCGCTGAACCCGGTGCTGCTCGCCGCGATGGGCGACGTCGCGCCCAGCGACGCCGGCCTCGCCTCGGGCGTGGCCAACACCGCGTTCATGATGGGCGGCGCGCTCGGCCTCGCCGTGCTCGCGAGCCTCGCCGCGGCGCGCACCGATGGCCTCGCCGCGTCGGGCGCGAGCCAGCTCGCCGCGCTCAACGGCGGCTATCACGTCGCCTTCGCGATCGGCGCGCTGTTCGCCGCCTTCGCGTCGATCCTCGCCTTCGTGCTGCTGCGCGCCCGCACCCCGGCGCCGGCGCAAGAGCCGGCGACGGTGGAGGCGTGACGCACGCGGTGGAAAGCTAGAGGCTTGGCCGTGCGTGCGTCCATCCTTCGAGGGCCGCCCTGAAGGAGGGCGGCCACCTCAGAGTTTGTGAATCAATCGGCTTTTCGGCGTTTTCGCGGCTCGTAAGCCCTTGATTTGACTCATGTCGAAAATTGCGAAAACTGAAAGATTCACAGGCTCTCAGGATGAGGCATGTTTGTTCAAGCAAGCAAAATCAGCCTCATCCTGAGGTGCGCGCATCCTTGGGCGCGCCTCGAAGGATGGACGCGAGCGAGGGCTCGACACACTGCTCCGCGGCTCCGCGCACGCCGCGCGAGACTCACGCCTGCGCCGCCGCCGGCGCGTGGCGGCGCGCGAGGACGAACACGAAGATCGCGGCCGTCACGAACATGATGAGGCTGTAGATCGCCGGCGCCAGCGACATCGGCGAGCTCTTGAGCAGATTGAGCGCGATGAAGATCGCGAGCGTGCCGTTGTGGATGCCGATCTCCATCGCGATCGCGATCGCCTGGCGATTGGGCAGCTTGAGCGCGAGCGGCGCCGCGTAGCCGACGGCAAGGCTGATCAGGTTGAAGGCGAGACAGGCGAGGCCGACCGCGGCCAGGGCCGGGCCGAGCGTCTTCCATTCCTGCGCGATCGCGCCGGCGACCAGCAGCGCGAGGAAGATCACGGCGAAGACCCGGATCGGCCGCTCCATGCGCCGAGCGAAGCCAGGCGCGCGCCCGCGCACGACCATGCCGATCACTACCGGCAGCACGATGATCGCCGCGACCTCGACGATCTTGGCGAACGGCGGCGGAATGTATTGGTCGCGGCCCACGAAGTGATCGAGCGACGCATTGACGACAAAGGGCAGCCACAACAGCGAAAGCGCGCTGTTGATGGCGGTCAGCGTGATGTTGAGCGCCACGTCGCCGCGCGCCAAATGGCTGAAGATGTTGGCCGTGGCGCCGCCCGGCGAGGCCGCCAGCAGCATGAGGCCCACGGCCAGTTCGGGTGCGAGGCCGAACAGCTTCGCGACCCCGAACGCCGCGGCGGTCAGCACCAGCATCTGCAGCGCGAGGCCGGCGACGACGGCGCGCGGATAGACCGCGACCCGCCGGAAGTCCTCGACGGTCAGGCTCAAGCCGAGGCCGAACATGATCACGCCGAGCGCCAGCGGCAGCAGGACATTGGTGATGGCCGAGGCTTCCATGCGGCTCCCCCTTTATGCGGCCGGTCCGGCTCGCCTACCGCTGACCGCCGGGCGCGTCAATCCACCCCATGGACACCGGGGCGGCAGAAACGGAAGCGGCCGCCGCCCCCTGCGTAGATGTGGAGACTTGCGCCCGGCCGCCCAACCCGCTTTGAAACCGGGGCGCCCCGCCCTATCTGAGCGGCAAGACGGCCGCCTTGGGGCCGGCGCCGAACGACCTGGGATAACTCTCGGTAAACCTTTATAAATCCTTCGTAAGCATATAATTTCGACGCACTTCCGCCGGATTGGCGGCCTAAGCGCCGGCCCGCCCTTGGGGGAAAGGCGGGTGACGCCCCAACAATAAAGACGAGCTCCGATATGCGACATACCATCGCCCTGGTCGACGACGACAAGAACATCCTGACGTCCGTTTCGATGGCGCTCGAGGCGGAGGGCTTCAACGTGCGTTCGTACAGCGACGGCGCGGAGGCGCTGGCGGGCCTTTCGCAGCGCCCGGCCGACCTCGCGATCCTGGACATCAAAATGCCGCGCATGGACGGCATGGAGGTGCTGGCCAAGCTGCGCACGCAATCGCGCATGCCGGTGATTTTCCTCACCTCCAAGGACGACGAGATCGACGAGGTGCTCGGCCTGCGCATGGGCGCCGACGACTACATCACCAAGCCGTTCTCGCAGCGCCTCCTGATCGAGCGCATCCGCGCCGTGCTGCGCCGCTTCGACAGCGGCGACGAGGCGGTAAAGCCGGGCAAAGAGAAGACCATCGTGCGCGGCGAGCTGGTGATGGACCCCGAGCGCCACCTCTGCACGTGGAAAGGCGCGCCGGTCTCGCTCACGGTGACGGAGTTCCTGATCCTGCAGTCGCTTGCCGCGCGGCCCGGGCACGTGAAATCGCGCGACCAGCTCATGGACGCCGCCTATGGCGAGAACGTCTATGTCGACGACCGGACGATCGACAGCCACATCAAGCGCCTGCGCAAGAAGTTCAAGCTGGTCGACGACGCCTTCGACAAGATCGAAACATTGTACGGAATCGGCTATCGCTATAGCGAAAGCTGAACGCTGAGCGCGCCAGGCGGGGGATCATGGACGCCGCCGATCGCACGGATGCCATGAGCGCCACGGAGCCGTCGAGCCGAGGCCGGCGCGGCGAGCCCGACAGCGCCGCCCGCCGCGCGGCGGCCGCCGCGGCGGGCGAAACGGCGCCGCCGCGGAAGCAGCGCCGCTTCTCGCGCCTCTCCGCGCGGATCATGGCGCTCAGCATCTTCCCGGTCGCCACGATTTTCGGCGGCCTGCTCTATGTCGGCGCCTACGAACGGAGCCTGGTCGAGGCCGAGCTCAACGCCCTTTCCGCGCAGGCGCGCCTCTTCGCCGGCGCCATCGCCGAGTCCGCCGTCACGCCCGGCGCCCCCGACGAGCGCCGCATCGACATCACGCGCGCCAACGGCGTGATGCACCAGCTCGCCGGCAACACCCATGCCCGCGCGCGCCTGTTCGACCGCGACGGCCGCCTGCTCGTCGACACGCGCGCGCAGCGCTCCTACACCCCCATCCGCGAGGAGGAGCTGCCGACCGACACGACGCAGCGCTGGCTCACCGACCGGATCGTGGCGCTCTACGAGTGGTTCTTCAACCTGCTCGCCCGCGACCGCGAATCGGTGCCCCAGTACCGCGAGCGGCCCGAGGAGAACGCCGCCGACTATCCCGAGGTGCAGACGGCGCTCGGCGGCGAGCCGCGGAGCTTCATCCGCCGCACGGATGGCGGCGATTTCGTGCTGTTCTTCGCCGCGCCCGTGCAGCGCTACAAGAACGTCGACGGCGCCCTCCTGCTCTCCACCTCCGCGCACGAGATCGCGCGCTCGGTGCGCCAGGTGCGGCTCGACATCTTGCGGATCATCGCGGTCGTGACCGTGTTCACGATCATGATGGCGTTCTGGCTCGCCCGCTCGATCGCGCGGCCGATCAACCGGCTCGCCGCCGCCGCCGACCAGATGCGGCGGAGCAAGTCGCGCCAGGTGTCGATTCCCGATTTCACCGAGCGCGAGGACGAGATCGGCGACCTCTCCGCGGCGCTCAACGACCTCACCAACGATCTCTGGCGCCGGCTCGACGCGATCGAGTCCTTCGCCGCCGACGTGGCGCACGAGCTCAAGAACCCGCTCGCCTCGATGAAGAGCGCGATCGAGACGGTGACGCGCATCAAGGACCCCGAGAAGCAGCAGCGCCTGTTGGAGATGGTGCGCGAGGACGTGGAGCGGCTCGACCGCCTGATCACCGACATCTCGCGCGCCTCGCGGCTCGACTCCGAGCTCTCGCGCCTGAAGTTCACGACGCTGGATCTCGGCCGCCTCCTGGGCGCGCTCGCCGACATCCGCAACACGGCGGCCGCCGCGGCGCCGGCGCGGCCAACCGTGAAGCTCGCGCTGCCCGCGCGCGAAAAGCTGATGGCGCGCGCCGACGAGGACCGGCTCGTGCAGGTCTTCCAGAACATCCTCGTCAACGCCGAGAGTTTCAGCCCGCCGGGCGGCGTCATCACCGTGAGCGTCGCCGCCGACGGCAACTTCATGCGCGTCGCCATCGACGACCAGGGGCCCGGCATCCCGCCCGGCAAGGAGAAGGACATTTTCCGCCGCTTCTATACCGAGCGGCCGGCCGGCGAGAAATTCGGCACGCATTCCGGCCTCGGCCTCTCGATCTCGAAGCAGATCGTCGAAGCCATGGGCGGCACGATCCATGCCGAGAACATCAAGGACCTCGACGGCCGCATCGCCGGCGCCAGGTTCGTGGTGAGGCTGCAGCGGGCGGGCTGAGGGTTCGGTACGTCGTCGATGTTCTGCGGGCGATCCGGGTGGTGCGCACAACGCGCGTGTCGAAAATGAGCTCCATGAAAATTCGATAGCTCCCAACTCTTACCCGATAGTCGTGACCACCCAGCTTGCGAAAATCGCCTGAAAACGGATCTTCCGCGGCTCGATCCAGCGCGGCCTGAATCCTGATCGCATCAGCAACCGGAATGCGCCGCAGGAACTTACGCGGCTCTGCCTCGACGACGACGGTCCACACGCCCCCCTTCCCGTGCAATTCTTTTCGCCAAGTCTTGTTTCAGTACATCGAGGGTGACGAAGTCGCCGCGCTCGATTGCTTTCTTGGCGCGCTCCACGTGGCGTCGTTCCTTTGCGGTGTAGGGCTCGTCGTCGAGCGGCACGGCCGCTGCCGCACGCTCGAATTCTTCGCGGCTCGTGAATCGCCCGCCTTCATCAGCCACTCCCGGCGCTTGGCGGTTCCGGCGGGCGATGTATTCCCGCAGCGCCTCGCGAAACACCTCGGCGCGCGTGCGGTACTCCGCGGCCGCGATGCGATCCGCCGCCCTCAGCATCGGCTTGGGCAGAGTCATGGTCACCTTGGTCGACGTGCCGGCCATTTGGGATCCCTTAGGTATCATATGGACATCTGATAGGAGTCTATAAGCTATTGGTCTGCTGGCATGCCGTCAAACGGCTCTGCGCTGCTTCTCGAAGGCGAGGGCGCTGCTGAAACACCGAGGACAGAGAGAGCGGAGGACAGACCGGAGGCGAGTTGTTTACTGTCGCCTGCCTGCTCCGTCTCGGTCCTCTGCCCTCTGATGTCTGTCCTCCTCCTTCACGCCACTTGCGTTGCCGTCGGCGGTGCCGCCTTGCTGCTGCGCGGGCCGTCGGGCGCGGGGAAGTCGGACCTGGCGCTGCGCCTGATCGAGGGCGGCGCCAGGCTGGTGGCCGACGACCAGGTGCTGCTCCAGGCCGAGAACGGCCGCCTCGTCGCGCGGGCGCCGGCGCCCATCGCCGGCAAGCTCGAGGTGCGCGGGATCGGCATCGTGCCGGTGCCGACGCAAGACGAAGCGCCGGTGGTGCTGGTGGCCGACCTCGTCGGCCCGCACAGCGTCGAGCGCCTGCCCGATCCCGCGCACGAGACCATCCTCGGCATCGCGGTCGCGCAGGTGAACGTGGCGCCGTTCGAGGTTTCGGCGCCGGCCAAGCTGCGGCTTGCCTTGGCCCGCTCGGCCGGCACGATCGACGGCGCTGCCGCACCGCCGCGACCGATGAACGAGCTTCCCGCCTCCGCCGCGCCCGAGGCCGCCCAGGCCGAGGCCGGCCGCCCGCGCGTGTTGCTCGTCACGGGCCTCTCGGGCGCCGGGCGCTCGACGGCGCTCAACGCGTTCGAGGACATGGGCTATGAGACCGTCGACAATCTGCCGGCGACGCTGGTGGCGGCGCTCGTGCAGCCCGAGGCGGCGCGCGACCGCCCGCTCGCGATCGGCATCGACATCCGAACGCGCGATTTCGGCGCGGCGCCGTTCCTCGCCACCGTCGACGCCTTGAGGGCCCGCATCGACATCGATTTCCTCGTGCTGTTCCTCGATTGCGACGACGAGGCCCTGCTGCGCCGCTATTCGCAGACGCGCCGCCGCCACCCGCTCGCGCACGACCGGCCGGTGGCCGACGGCATCGGCATGGAGCGCCGGCGCCTGGCACCGCTGCGCGACCGCGCCGACTGGGTGATCGACACGACCGATCTCACCGAGGGCGATCTGCGCCGCGAGCTGCGCTCGAGCTTCGCGCTGGCCCGCACGCCCGCCATGTCGGTCATCGTCGCGTCGTTCGCCTATGGCCAGGGCATCCCGCGCGCGGCCGACCTCGTCTTCGACGTGCGCTTCCTGAAGAACCCGCACTATGTCGACAATCTCCGCGACAAGACCGGCGAGGACCCCGAGGTCGGCGCCTATATCGAGGCCGATCAGGGTTATCCCGATTTCTTCCGGCGCCTCGTCGGCTTCATCGAGGCGCTGCTGCCGCGCTACCGCGCCGAGGGCAAGAGCTATCTCACCATCGCGATCGGCTGCACCGGCGGGCGCCACCGCTCGGTCTACATCGCCGAGAAGCTCGGCGCCTGGCTCGCCGCCAACGGCCACCGCGCCGCCATCCGCCACCGCGAGCTCGCCCGCGCCAAAATCCTCGGCGAATAAGCGGAAGGTCGCAGGGAGACGGGGAGGCGGGGAGAAAGAAAGGGGTTTAAGCACGGACGGCTCTCGCGCGCCTTTGGCGCGCATAAGTACTTCTCCGTGTCCTCCGTGCCCTCTGTGGGCTCGTTTCTTGACTTCTGCTCGCCTCCCCGCCTCCCTGCCATCTTTCCGCGCGCCCGGCTGGCGGGGGATAGGGCAAAAAGCAAGCGAAAATGCCGCGTGACAGGCGCCCGGCGCGGGCGATAATCCGCGCCCGTATCATCTCCCCAGAGAGCAGACAGCGGCAAATCCACCATGATCGGAATGGTGCTCGTTACGCATGGGCGGCTCGCCGAGGAGTTCATTGCCGCGCTCGAACACATCGTCGGCAAGCAGAAGGGCGTGCGCGCGGTCTCGATCGGGCCCGAGGACGACATGGAGAAGCGGCGCAAGGAGATCCTCGACAGCGTCGCCGCGGTCGAGGAGGGCCAGGGCGTCGTCGTGCTGACCGACATGTTCGGCGGCACGCCCTCGAACCTCGCGATCTCGATCCTCGACAAGGCCAAGGTCGAGGTCATCGCCGGCATCAATCTGCCGATGCTGATCAAGCTCGCCTCGCTGCGCGAGAAGGGCGACCTGAAGAGAGCGGTGGAGGCGGCGCAGGAGGCGGGGCGCAAATACATCAACGTCGCCTCGGCGCTGCTCAAGGAAGCGCATTGAGCGGACGGGTCCGCGCTGCGCGGAAGTGCTCCGGCGCGGCGGCGTCGGCCCTCTCTTCCCATTCACCTGAAGGCGAATGGGCCCCTTCTCTCCCAGGGGGAGAGAAAACTGGGGCCGCCTCCTTCTTCTCTGCCTCTGGGAGAGAAGGGGCCTATTTGCCGCGCCTTTCGCGCGGCAAATGGGAAGTGAGGGCCGGCGCTTGAGCGATGCCAGCGAGACTTTGCGCCGCCAGCGCGCCACCATCGTCAACGCCAAGGGGCTGCACGCGCGCGCGGCCGCCAAGCTCGCCAAGCTCGCCGCGCAGTTCAAGGCCGAGATGACCGTGGCGCGCAACGAGATGACCGTCTCCGCGCGCTCGATCATGGGCCTGATGATGCTCGCCGCCGCCAAGGGCGCCGTGATCGAGATCAGCGCGCGCGGGCCCGACGCCGAACAGGCGCTCGCGGCGGCAGTGGCGCTGGTTGCGGGCGGGTTCGGGGAGAAATAACCGGTCGCGATCGAGGTCGAGGCCCCCATTTTGGGCGCGGCAAGCCGCCGACCGGCAAAGACTGCGTCTGGTCGCCGCGGGGCGACGCGCCAGGTTGTGGCGCGAGCTCCGGCAATTCGGCTTGGATCACGCCCGAGGAAGCGGCTCGTCGCCCTGGGGCAACACTGCTTACGCGCCGCTCAGAGACCGCACTTGGTTCGCCCATCGGGATGCCGCGGTCTTCGCGAGCAATCGCAAGGAAAGGCAAGAAAGGTCCATGAAGGGCAATCGTTTTCGCCGTGGCGAGCAGGTGCCCGACCCGGCTAGTACATAAGGATATCTTTATGCTTGTATATAGAGCTCGAAACGGTTAGTACATCGCCCAGTTCCCGCCGGACCGCCGGCCACAACCCCTTCCGTCGCAGCCAATCTGGAGCCGCCGCATGAGCACGCCCGACTACAAGGTCAAAGACATCGGTCTCGCCGAATGGGGCCGCGCCGAGATCGACATGGCCGAAACCGAGATGCCGGGCCTGATGGCGATCCGCAAGGAATACGCGGCGAAGCAGCCGCTCAAGGGCGCGCGCATCGCAGGCTCGCTGCACATGACGATCCAGACCGCGGTGCTGATCGAGACGTTGCAGGCGCTCGGCGCCGGCATCCGCTGGGCCTCGTGCAACATCTATTCGACGCAGGACCACGCGGCCGCGGCGCTCGCCAAGAAGGGCACTCCGGTCTACGCCGTCAAAGGCGAGACGCTCGAGGAATATTGGGACTACACGCACCGCATCTTCGAATGGGCCGACGGCGGCGCGCCCAACATGATCTTGGACGACGGCGGCGACGCCACGCTGCTCGTGCATTTGGGCTCGCGCGCGGAAAAGGACGCGTCGGCGGTCGCGAAGCCGACGAACGAAGAGGAGGAAGTCCTCTACGCCGCGATCAAGAAACGCTTGAAGGAGAAACCCGGCTGGTACGGCAAGCTCGCCGCGGCGATCAAGGGCGTCTCCGAGGAGACCACGACCGGCGTGCACCGGCTCTATCAGATGGCCAAGGAGGGCCGGCTGCTCTTCCCCGCCATCAACGTCAACGACAGCGTCACCAAGTCGAAGTTCGACAACATCTACGGCTGCCGCGAGAGCCTCGTCGACGGCATTCGCCGCGGCACCGACGTGATGATGGCGGGCAAGGTCGCCGTCGTCGCCGGCTACGGCGACGTCGGCAAGGGCTCGGCCGCCTCGCTGCGTAATGCCGGCTGCCGCGTGATGGTGACCGAGATCGACCCCATCTGCGCGCTGCAGGCCGCGATGGAGGGCTATCAGGTCGCGACGATGGAGGACGCAGCGCCGGCCGGCGACATCTTCGTCACCGCCACCGGCAATGTCGACGTGATCACGATCGAGCACATGCGGCGCATGAAGCACCGCGCGATCGTCTGCAACATCGGCCACTTCGATTCCGAGATCCAGGTGGCGGCGCTGCGGAACTTGAAATGGCACAAGGTCAAGCCGCAGGTGGACGAGATAGAGTTCCCCGACGGGAAACGCATCATCCTGCTCTCCGAGGGGCGCCTCGTGAACCTCGGCAACGCCACCGGCCATCCCTCCTTCGTGATGAGCGCCTCGTTCTCGAACCAGACGCTGGCGCAGATCGAGCTCTGGACCAACCCGGCCAAGTACGAGAAGGGCAGGGTCTACGTGCTGCCGAAGCAGCTCGACGAGAACGTGGCGCGCCTCCACCTGGAGAAGCTCGGCGCCAAGCTCACGGCCATGAGCGACGCACAGTCGAAATATGTCGGCATTCCCAAATCCGGCCCGTTCAAGCCCGAGCATTACCGGTACTAGGAGCCGCGCGGCTGGACGGACCGCCGGGCGGTTTCACGCTCCCGCTCAAGGGAACGAACCTGCGCGCGCCGGCGAATCAAGAACGGCGAGCACCTCATCGGCTTGGACCGGCGCGGTTAACGCTTTATTGACCTTGCGGCCGCACATTACCCTAACCCTTCGAGCGGGGACGCGGTGAGACGAGCGGCGATGGTGCGTTGGAGCCCGATCGGGCCCTGGTCGGCGGCGCTTGCGGTGCTGCTGCCGGCGCGCGCCTCGGCGCAGGACGGCCTGCCCGAGCTGCTTTCGCCGATCGGCTGGGCGGCCGCGGGACTCGCCATTGTGTGCGCCGCTCTGCTTGCGTGGTCGATGCGGCGCCGCCGCCCCCCGCCCGCCGCCGCGGTCGGGCTCGATGCCCACGAGCGGCTGCTGCGCACGGGCCTCGAGACCGCGCGCGCCGCGGCGCTCACTTGGAACGACGACGGCGCGATCGCGGCCACCCCAAACGCCAAGTCTCTGCTCGGGATCGACAAGGGCGGCGAGCCGGCGATCGACGACATCCTCGCCGCGTTCGAAGGCTCGGGCCACTCGGCGCTCGGCAGCGCCGTCGCCGAGCTCCGGAGCAACGGCAAGGACTTCGTCGAGACGCTGAAGCTCAAGGACAAGCCGCGCTTCATCCTCGTGCACGGCCAGCGCATCGGCGGCGGCGGCGGAACCTTCGACTTCCTCGGCTTCCAGGACACGACCGACGCGCTCGCCCTGCTGATCGAGCGCGAGCGCGAGGCGCAGCGGCTGCGCGGCGTGATCGATGCCATCCCCGTGCCGATCTGGATTCGCGACCAGGACCAGCGCATCCAGGACTGCAACGCGGCCTATGTGCGCGCGGTCGAGGCCAAGGACCGCGGCGCCGTGCTGCGCGACAACCGCGAATTCGCCGAAGGCCCCGAGGCCGGCTCGGCGCGCGCGCTGGCCGAAAAAGCGCAGGCGCGCGGAGGGCGCGAAACGGCGCAGAAGCACATCGTCGTCGAGGGCACGCGGCGCCTGTTCGAGATCGGCGAGCAGCCGATCTCGCCCGCGGCCACCGCCGGCTACGCGCTCGACATCACCTCGACCGAGGAGACCAAGCAGAGCGTGGCGCGCCACACCGCCGCGCACAACGAGGTGCTCGAGCGCCTCGCGATCGCGATCATCATCGTGGGCCCGGACGGTGCCATCAAGTTCTTCAACGGCGCGTTCGCGCGCCTCTGGGGGATCAGCGAGGCCTGGCTGGAAGCGGGCCCGACCCTGGCCGATCTCCTCGACCAGCTGCGCCAGCAGCGCATGCTGCCCGAGACCGGCAATTTCGCGGGTTTGCGCAGCGAATGGACGACCTGGATCAAGGGCCTGATCGAGCCGCGCCAGGAGCTGCTGCATCTGCCCAACGGCATGGCGATTTGGATGGTGGTCTCGCCGCATCCTTTGGGCGGGCTCCTCTTCACCTTCGAGAACGTCACCTATCGCCTCGCCCTCGAGCGTTCGGTGAATACGCTCGCCGCGGTGCAGCGCGATACGATCGACCATCTGTTCGACGGCGTCGCCGTGTTCGGCGAGGACGGGTGCCTGAAGCTCTCGAATCCGACCTTCCGCCGCATGTGGAAGCTCGAGGACGAGTTCGCGACCGGAAGCCCGCATGTGGGCGCGGTGCTCGAGCGTTGCCGCCCGCTCCTGCCGGTCAAGGACACGTGGGAGAAAGCCAAGCCCGCGATCGTGGCGCGCGTCACGAACCGCCGCGTGCGCCAGGGCCGCGTGCGCCTCGCCGACGACCGCATCATCGCCTATGCGCTCGTGCCGCTGCCCGACGGCGGCGTTTTGACGAGCGCCCGCGATATCACCGATTCGGTGCGCGTCGAGCGCGCCCTGCGCGAGCGCGCCGAAGCGCTCGAGGCGGCCGACCGGGTCAAGGCCGATTTCATCGCCAACATCAGCTACGAGCTGCGCACGCCGCTGAACGCGATCATCGGCTTCACCGAGATCCTCAACAACCAGTATTTCGGCCAGCTCAACCAGCGCCAGGTCGAATACACCGAGGGCGTGCTCGAGGCCTCGCAGCACCTGTTGACGCTGATCAACGACATCCTCGACCTCGCCGTCATCGAAGCCGGCCGCATGGTGCTCGACATCGAACCGGTTTCCGTCAAGGGAGTGGTCGACAGCGTCATGCAGCTCACCGGCGAATGGGCGCGCGGGCAAGACCTTCACCTCGAGGCCGACGTGCCCGCCGACATCGGCATCATTCAGGCCGACGAGCGCCGCTTGAAGCACGCCCTCTTCAACCTCGTCGGCAACGCGATCAAGTTCACGCCGGCGGGCGGGCGCATCGGCATCGCCGCACGCCGGAACGCCGCGCAAGTGGCGCTCTCGGTCGAAGATACCGGCATGGGCATTCCGGAAGAGGACGCCAAGCGCGTCTTCGACACCTTCGTGCGCGGCAAGGACAAGCACGGCCGCCCGGCCGGCGCCGGCCTCGGCCTGGCGTTGGTCAGGAGCCTGATCGAGCTTCACGGCGGCCGCGTCGAGATGCAGTCGAAGCCCGGCGTCGGCACCAAGGTCACGTGCTGGCTGCCGCTGCGCGCCAAGGTTCCGCAGCCGCCGCCGGGTCCGCACCCGCGCGTCGCCTCGCCGCCGCTCAACGAGGCTGCGCCGCGCCGCGCGCTCGATCCCAAGCCGGGCGCCGCCGGCCCGAAAGCCGCCGCCTAGCGCGCCTCCCAGAAAGAGCGGGACGTTGGCTTCGGCCATCGCCCGTGATTTATCGGCCGCATGACCCGCCCGCGCCCGAAACGCCTCGCACACATCACGGGCATCGGCGTCGACCGCATGGGCGCCATCGCGGACGCCGGTGCGCGCGACCTCTTGCGGCTCGAGAATCTCGACACCGACGTTCCGCCCGATGCCGCGGCGGTCGAGCGCACGCGCCGCGCCGCGGGCGAGGACGACGACAATTCCTACCTGCCCTTCGTCGGCCAGACGCATCTGCGCACCGCCGCCGCGGCGCATGTCGCGCGCCTCTCCGGCGTTTCCTATTCAGGCGAGCGCAGTTGCGTGATCGCGGCCGGCGGGCTTTCCGGCATCTTGAACGTGCTGCTCGCCACGATCGAGGTCGGCGACGAGGTGATCGTGACCGATCCCACCTATGCCGGCCTCATCAACCGCGTGCGCCTCGCGGGCGGCGTTCCGCGCTTCGTGCCTTTCCGCTTCGCGCCCGGATCGCCGTGGACGCTCGACCGCGGCGCCCTCGCGGACGCTGTCGGACATGCGACGCGCGCGATGCTGCTGATGTCGCCTTCGATGCCGACCGGCGGCTATTTCGAGGAAGCCGATTGGGCGGCGGTGGCGAAGCTCTGCGTCGAGCGCGATCTCCTGCTCATTCTCGACGCGGCGATGGAGCGATTGCTGTTCGACAAACACCGCGTCGTCCATCCTGCCGGGCTTCCCGGCATGGCCGAACGCACGATAACGGTCGGGTCGGCCTCCAAGGAACTGCGCATGATCGGCTGGCGCGTCGGCTGGATTGTGGCGCCGGAAGCGCACATGCCCGATCTCGCCGCCGTCTCGATGGCCAACGTCGTGGTGCCGGTCGGCATCGCGCAGGATGCGGCGGCGATCGCGCTCGAGCGCTCGTCCGACACGCTGCCCGCCTATGTGGCCGAGCTCGAGCGCCGGCGCGACGTGCTACTGCGCGAGCTCGCGGGCCTCCCGGTCGGCGTGCCCGCCGGCGGCTGGTCGATGCTTCTGCGCGTCTCCGATTTCGGCATCGACGGCGCCACGATGTCCGAGCGCCTCCTTGCCGAAGGCATCTGCGCCACCAGCATGGCCGGATGGGGCGAGACGCACGGGCCCCAATACATCCGCTTCGTCTTCGCCAACGAGCCCGCCGCGCGCCTCGCAGGCGCTGGCGTGCGCATCCGCAGGGCGCTGCGGTTGTGAGCCGACTCCCATGCCGAGCTGGAACCCGGGGTAGCCGCTGCGCGGCAACCCCGGGCTTTGGGGCAGAACCGCTTCGCGGTTCTTCGAGGTTCAACCCGGTCCGACGCCGTGTACCTTCTGGAAGCGGCGCCATTCGGCGGCGTCGCGCGGGCCGAGCGTCTCGAAGCTCGGGCTCGGCTCCTCGCGGTACTCGGCCTTCATGCGGCCCAACGGATCGAGGCTGCCGCGCTTGCGCGCCGCGGCGGGATCGACGCCGTAGATGGGTGCGGCGTTCAAACCGAAGATGTCGGCTTTGATCTCGGGCGTGAGCGCCGCGTAGCCGTAGCGGTCTTGATACTCCTTGCTGATCTGGAACGCGCGCAAGGCCTGGATTTGATCCTGCGGCGAGCCGTACCAGATCGAGTCCGATCCCCACAGCACGCGCTTGGCGCCGACATGCTTGATGAGCTTGCCGAGCGTGTGCGCGGCCTGATTGGGATCGCGCATGACGAGGCGCCAGGTGCTGCCGATTTCGGCATAGACGTTGGAGTCCGGCGGCACGCCGTTGTCGAGCAGCGACTTGATCAAAGTGTCGACGCCCTTGTCTGCTTTGGCCGGATTGTAGGCGCTCTCGGGCGGGTCGACGTCGATGCCGGAGTGGTAGACGATGAAGTTCATGTCCGGATATTTCTTGGCGGCGCGGCCGACATCGATCGCCGACGCGTATTGCGGCTCGTTGCCCGGGAACGCGAAACCCTTGTGCATGCAGATGTTCTTGACCCCGATCTTGCGCGCCTCCTCGATGAACGGGATGCCGATCGCGGGATCGTCGACCCACCAGCCGACGCCCTTCGGGCCCCATTGCGGGTAAACCTTCCAGGCCGAGATGTTGTATTCCTTGTGCACCTCGGCCATGCGCGCGAGCTCGCGTTTGCGGTCATCGACATTGGGCACGATCATTGCGTGCAGCAGCAGGCGCCGCCCCTGCCCGAGCGCCGCCACGAGCCCTTGCACGCGCGCCGCTTCCTTCATCGAGACCGGATTCTCGCCGGGCAGCGCCGGCACGAAGGAAAGCACGGCCAGGTCCGTGTCGCTGTCGAGGAACACGTCCTTGATGTAGTTGTCGGCGTCGTAGCACTTGAGATGGGCGCTTGCGCCGGCGCAGGCCTTCGGCGGCAACCCCGCCACCATCTGGCCGATCACGTCGAAATTCTTGGCGCCCTCGACCGGGCCTTGACGCCAGGCGGTGCCGTTCGCTTCGACGAAATGCGTCTGGATGTCGAAGATGAACTCGCGGCCCATGATCGCCTGCGCCGCCTCGGGCTCCACGGCCGATTCGGGCGGCAGCTCGAAGCGGCCGCCGTTCGCGCGGCGCATCGCGAAAGCGTCGTTGAGCGCGAGCAGGGTCGTGGCAGCTCCGCAGACGCCGGCCATGAAGCGCCGCCGGCTCTGGCCGACGCGCTTGGCATTGCCGGCTATGCGCTCGGCAGCGAGGGTTCTCGCATAGGCGATCGTGCTTCCGACCGGCATCGGCGCATATTCGCCGTTGGTCGCGGAGTCGAGCTTGATCGGCAGTCTAGGACCCTGAGACATCGCATCCTCCCACCCAATTGCGCCGCGCTTGACGGTTCGCGCGGCTGTCCTCGCGACACGTTCATCCCGAACGAACGTGTCCCTTGCCCCATCCGTCAGCGATCTATGATAGCGCAAGGCGGCGGGACCGTGGCGGAGGTTTCGGCGCCGCCCCATGCAGCTGGAGCAGGTGTCCTCCCCGGAGAAAGAGGTCGACCCGCCGCGAACCGGCCGACCGGCCGGCGCCGATGATGGCCACGTCCACGATGTCGGCGGCGGCGTTCGCCGCTGCCTCCGCTTTACTCGGCATGGGATTTGGGACTAAGGCGGGCGCGCATCGATGGCCGGGGTCTGAGCCGATTCGCAATCCCTTACCAAACAGGCGTGGCGCAGGCCCGCGACGATCGAAAGCGCGCGCGCCCGCCCGGTGGCGGCGGAGCTTCACGGCGGCAAACGAGCGCGAGACCGCGGTGCTCGCGCGGGCGCTGGCCGGCGCGCTCGCGCCCGGCGACGTGGTGGCGCTGGCCGGCGACCTCGGCGCCGGCAAGACGACCTTCGCGCGCGCGCTGATCGCGGCCTTCGCCGCGGCGTCGCGGCAGGCGCCGCCCGAGGTGCCGAGCCCCACGTTCACGCTCGCCCAGACCTACGAATTCCCGCAAGCGACGCTCTGGCACTTCGACCTCTACCGCATCGAGCGGCCGGAAGACGCGCTCGAGCTCGGCATCGAGGAGGCGCTCGCCGAGGGGATCGCGCTCGTCGAGTGGCCCGAGCGGCTCGGTCCGCTGCTGCCGGCGCGGCGGATCGAGGTGCGCCTCGCCTTCATCGGTGCCTCCGATGCGCGGCGGATCGACATTGCGGCGCCGATCGGGCTGGCCGGCCGCTTGGAAGCCGCCTTCGCCGCGTGAACGCTAATTTCACCGTTGCTGGCGGAATGTCCCCCATGGCTAAACGCGTATAGACTGGGGCCTGGGACGAGAATGAGGCGGGGACGACGGATGGGGCGGGGGCTTATGGCTCCTGGTGGGGAGAGGGGTTTCGCCGCATGACGCCGCGCGAAGCCGCCATCGAGATGTTTCTTTCGGCCGGCGCCTGGAAGAGCGCGCAGCGCCGGCCGTTCGCCCACGACGCCTCGTTCCGCCGCTATTACCGGCTCACCGGCGGCGCCAAGCCCGCGCTGCTGATGGACGCGCCGCCGCCCCAGGAGAATGTGCGCCCCTGGTGCAAGATCGCGCGCCACCTGCAGGGCCTCGGCCTCTCCGCGCCCGAAATCTACGAGCGGGACGAGGCGCGCGGCCTGCTCGTGATCGAGGACTATGGCGACGACACGTTCCCGCTCGCGCTGAAGCAGGGCGATTCCGCGGCCCTCTACGCCGCCGCGGTCGATACGCTGGTGGCGCTCCACCGCACCACCGCGGCGATGCGCGTGGACGTGTCCGACTACGACCCGCCGACGCTGATCGAAAAGGCCTCGCTGCTGCTCGACTGGTTCATGCCGGCGATCGGCGGCGGCCCCGTTTCCGATACGGCGCGCGCCGAGTATGGCGCCGCGTGGCGCGCGATCCTGCCGCTGCGCGAGGGCGTGCCCACGACCCTCGCCCTGCGCGACTTCTTTCCCGAGAACATCATGTGGCTGCCGGCGCGCCCGGGCGTGCGCCGCTGCGGACTGCTCGATTTCCAGGACGCGAGCCGCGCGCCCGCGGTCTACGACCTCGTCTCGCTGCTCGAAGACGCGCGCCGCGACGTGCCCGAGAAGCTGCGCGCGGCGATGATCGAGCGCTATCTCGCCGCGTTTCCGCGGCAGAACCGCGCGGATTTCATGGCCGCCGCGGCGGTGATGGCCGCGCAGCGCCATGCGCGCGTGATCGGCGTGTTCGCGCGGCTTTGGAAGCGCGACGGCAAGCCGCGCTATCTCGCGCACATCCCGCGCGTCTGGAGCCTGCTCGAGCGCGCGGTCGCGCATCCCGGCTTGGCGCCGCTCGAGCGCTGGTTCGACATGCACGTGCCGGCGGCGTTGCGCCGCGCGCCGGAGGCGGCTTGATGCTCGCGACCGCTTCGGGCGAGATCATCGCGACCGGCATGGTGCTGTCCGCCGGCCTCGGCCTGCGCATGCGTCCGATCACGGATCGCCTGCCGAAACCGCTGGTGATGGTGGCCGGCCGGTGCCTGCTCGACCGCGCGCTCGATCACTACGCCGCCGCGGGCGTCCGCCGCGCCGTGGTCAATACCCATCATCTTGCCGATCAGATCAAGGCGCATCTTGCCGAACGCACGCGCCCGCAGATCGTGCTCTCGCATGAGCCCGAACTGCTCGAAACCGGCGGCGGCGTGCTGAACGCGCTGCCCCTGCTCGGCGAGGCGCCGTTCTTCGTCGCCAACAGCGACGCGCTCTGGCTCAACGGACCGCTGCCGGCGCTGGCGCGGCTCGCGCGCGCCTGGAACGGCGCGGTGATGGATGCGCTGCTGCTCGTGACCGCGATCCCGGGCACGCTCGGCTACGAAGGCCGCGGCGATTTCTACATGGACGGCGTGGGGCGCTTGCGCCGGCGCGCCGAGCGCGGCATCGCACCCTTCCTCTTCACCGGCGTGCAGATCCTGCATCCGCGCCTGCTGGCAGGCGAGAAACCCGGAAAGTTCTCGCTGAACCGCGCCTATGACAAGGCGCTCGCCGCCGAGCGGCTCTACGGCCTGCGCCACGACGGCGCCTGGTACCACGTCGGCAATCCCGCCGGCCTCGCAGCGGTTGAAGCCAGGCTCAAATCCGAAGGCGCGGCCGCGGCTTAGCTCCCGCCGTAGGGGAGAGGAAATCTCCGCGACGCGCTATAACCGCCTCCGTGCCGTCCAACGTCTTCACCATCCCTTCGACGCGGCCCTTCGTCGATACGCTGGCGGCCGGGCTGCTGGCGCGCGCCACGGGTGGGGCCGAAGCGCTGGCGCGCATGACCGTGCTGCTGCCGACGCGGCGCGCCTGCCGCGCGCTGCGCGAGGCGTTCTTGCGCCAGAGCGGGGGAAAGCCGCTGCTGCTCCCGCGCCTCCGCCCCATCGGCGACGTCGACGAGGAGGAGTTGGTCTTGACCGCCGGCGAGTTTGCGGCGGGCGACGGCTTGGCCGAGATTCCGCCGGCGATCTCGGGCCTGCGCCGGCGCCTGCTGTTGGCCCAGCTGATCCGGAAATTCGAGCAGCTGATCCAGCGCGCCGCCGAGCGCGGCGAGCCCGAGGTGACGCCGGATCAGGCCGTCTGGCTCGCCGCCGATCTCGCGCGCCTGCTCGACGAAGCGCAAACCGAGCGCCGCGACCTCCGCGGGCTCGAAACGCTCGTGCCCGACGAATTCGCCGCGCATTGGCAGCACACGCTCGAGTTCTTGAAGATACTCACGGAACAGTGGCCGAAAATCCTCGCCGCCGAGGGCGCGCTCGATCCGGCGCAGCATCGCAACCGGCTGTTGGAAGCGCAGGCCGCGGCTTGGCGCGCGAAGCCTCCCGCCGCTCCCGTGATCGCCGCCGGCTCGACCGGCAGCATCCCGGCCACGGCCGACCTGCTCAAGACGATCGCCGGGCTGCCGCAGGGCAGCGTCGTGTTGCCCGGCCTCGACACCGCGCTCGACGATACTGCCTGGAGCGAGGTGGCATTGTCGCCAAGCCATCCGCAGCATGGGCTCGCGCGACTGCTCGATCATCTCGGCCTGGCGCGGACGGACGTGGAACCGTGGAGCGGCGCCGGCGCGGAAGCTGTATTCGCCGCGGCGCGCCAATCGCTGCTCTCGGCCGCGCTCCGCCCCGCGGAGGCGCCCGCGCGCACGCCCGGCGAAGGCCTGAGCGCCGAAACGGTTTCGCACGCGTTCGCCGGCCACGTCGCCTATCTCGAATGCATCAATCCGCGCGAGGAGGCGGCCGCGATCGCGCTGGCGCTGCGCGAGGCGCTCGACACGCCGGGCATGACGGCCGCGCTGGTGACGCCCGACCGCGACCTCGCGCGCCGCGTGGCGGCCGCGATGCGGCGCTGGGACATCGAAATCGACGATTCGGCCGGCATGCCGCTCGCCGCCACGCCGCCGGTGGCGTTCCTGCGCCTTGTGCTGGATGCAGCCCGCGAAGCGTTCGCGCCGGTGCCGCTGCTGGCGATGCTGAAGCACCCGCTCGCGGCCGGCGGAAAGGCGCCGGCGGCTTTCCGTGCCCGCGTGCGGGCGCTCGAACGCGCGGCGCTGCGCGGCGCGCGCCCGCCGCCCGGGCTCGACGGCTTGCGCCAAGTCGCGCCGGCGCACAGCGTCTGGCTCGATGGCCTTGCCTACCGCCTCGCGCCGCTCATCGCGGCGCTTGGCGAGGGCCCCGTACCGGTCGAGACGCTGCTGCGCGCCCATGTCGAGGCGGCGGAGGCGCTCGCGGCGGACGACGCCGCCAATGCGGGCGGCGACGGCGCGGCGCGTCTTTGGGCCGGCGAGGCGGGCGAGGCGGCGGCGCGCTTTCTCGACGAGCTGGCGCCGGCGTTGCGCGATACGGAGCCGATCCGGCCGCGCGAATACCCGGAGCTGTTGGACGCGCTGCTTGCCGGCGCCGTGATTCGGCCGCGCTACGGCACGCATCCGAGGCTCGCGATCCTCGGACCGCTCGAAGCGCGCCTGCAGCGCTTCGATCTCATGGTGCTCGGCTCGCTCAACGAGGGCACTTGGCCCGCCGCGGTCGCCGCCGATCCCTGGATGAGCCGGCCGATGCGCCAGCAGTTCGGCCTGCCGCTCGCCGAGCGCCGCATCGGGCTTTCGGCGCACGATTTCGCCCAGGCCGCGATGGCGCCGCGCGTGCTGCTGACGCGCGCGTTGCGCCAGGCCGGCCAGCCGACGCGGCCCTCGCGCTGGTTGCTGCGCATCGCGGCGGAGCTCGAAGGCCTCGGACTGTTCGAGAAGGATTCGCCCTACAGGCGGCCCGCCTGGCGCAGCCGCGACTACCAGGCCCTCGCGCGCGCGCTCGACCAGCCCGGCGCGGATTCGCCCGACCCGGCTGTGCGCCCGGCGCCCTGCCCGCCCGTTGCGGCGCGGCCGCGGCGCATCTCGGTCACGCAAGTCGAGCTTTGGCGACGCGATCCTTACGCCGTCTATGCGCGCCACATCCTCGGCTTGAAGCCGCTCGAGCCGCTCGACGTCGATCCCTCGGCCGCCGATCTCGGCCGCGCGCTGCACGAGGCGCTGCACGTCTTCGTGGCGCGGCTTGGCGGCCGGCCGGTTCCGCCCGATGCCGTCCGGCAGCTGATGCTGGATGCCGACACCGCGCTCGCGCAGTTGCTCGATCGGCCGGGCGTGTGGGCATTCTGGCGCCCGCGCATCGCACGCATCGCACGCTGGTTCGCGGGCGCCGAGGCCGCGCGGCGCATGGCTGGCACGCTGCCGCTCGAGACCGAGATCAAGGGCGAACTCGGGTTTGCCGCGCCGGCGGGGACCTTCGTCCTCCACGGCAGGGCCGACCGCCTCGACTGCCAATCCGACGGCACGTTCGCCATTATCGACTACAAGACCGGATCGCTGCCGAAGGGCGACGACGTTGAGCTCGGCTTCGCGCCGCAATTGGCGCTGGAGGCGGTGCTGGCCGAGGAAGGCAAGTTCGGGGGGCACAAAGGCAAGGTGACCGCGCTCGAATATTGGCGCCTCGCCGGCCGCGACGGCGGCGAGATCAAGCCGGTGAACAGCGGCGTGCGCGCGCTCATCGATGCCGCGCGGGAAGGCTTTGCGGCGCTCGTCGCCGCCTACGACCGGCCGACGAAGCGATACCCCGCGGCGCCGCGGCCGGCGCGCGCCGCGCGCTTCAACGACTATGTGCAGCTCGCGCGCACGCGGGAATGGATCGGGCGATGAACGAGGTGCGCGGCGCCGAGGAGCAGGCCAAGGCGCGCGCCGACGCAGCGCAGCGCAGCGCCGCCGATCCCGCCACTTCGGCCTGGGCGTCGGCCAGCGCCGGCACCGGCAAGACCAAGGTGCTCGTCGACCGCGTGCTGCGTTTGCTGCTCGAGAATATTCCGCCGCAACGGATCCTCTGCATCACCTTCACCAAGGCGGCGGCGGCCGAGATGGCCAACCGCGTCGACGACGAGTTGGCGCGCTGGGCGGTGGCGGACGAAGACAAGCTTGCGCAGATCCTGAAAGAGTTGACCGGCGCGCCACCCGACGCGAAGCGCCTCGACCGCGCGCGCAGCCTGTTCGCGCGCGTGCTCGAGGTGCCGGGCGGCCTCCAGATCCACACGATCCATGCGTTCTGCCAGACCGTGCTGAAGCGCTTCCCGATCGAAGCCGGGCTCGCGCCCCATTTCACGGTGATCGACGAGCGCGACGCCGCCGCGGCGCTGGCCGATGCCCGCCGCGCCGCGATCGAGGCCGCGCGCGAGAACCCCGGCGGCGACCTCGCCGAGGCGCTGGCCACGGTCGCGTCTTTCGCGGGCGAGCAAAGCTTCGCCGCCCTCCTCGATGCGCTGCTCGCGCGCCCCGAGCGCCTGCGCCGCGCGCTTGCCGGCGGATACGCGGCGTTCGAGCAGCGCCTCCAGCGCGCACTTGGCCTCGCGCCGCACGAGTCCGAGGCGAGCATCGTCGCCGCTGCCTGCGCGGCCGACCGGGCGCGCGACGGACGGCTGCGCCTTGCCGCCGAGGCCATGCTCGCCGGCGGCGGCCCCCGCGACGCTAGGAATGGCCGGCGCATCACCCATTGGCTCGCCGCCGCCAACCGTTCCGAACTCTTCGCGGAATATCTTTGTGCCTTCTTCCGCGACGGCGGCGAAGGGCCGCGCCTCAAAGACCTTCTGTCGAAAGGGGCCGCCGCGCTGGCGCCCGGCGCTGCGGTGGCACTGGCCGAGGAAGCCGAGCGGCTCGACGCGGTGCGCGAGCGGCGCAAGCTTGCGCGTACCGCGGCCGCGACCGCCGCGCTCTTCTGCCTCGGCGGCGCGGTGCTGCGGCACTACGATCACCACAAGCTTGCACGTGCCGCGCTGGATTTCTCCGACCTCATCGAGAGAGCGCGCGCGCTGCTGGCCGCCGAGGGCCGCGCCGCCTGGGTGCTGTGGAAGCTCGACGGCGGCATCGACCACGTGCTCGTCGACGAGGCCCAGGACACGAGCCCCGCACAATGGGAGCTGATCCGGCTGCTCGTCGACGAATTCTTCGCCGGCGCCGGCGCGGACCGCGCGCCCCGGACGCTGTTCGTCGTCGGCGACTACAAGCAGTCGATTTTCAGCTTTCAGGGCGCGGCACCCGCAGAGTTTCGCGCGATGCACGCCCACTTCAGCAAGCGCGCCGCGGCAGCCAAGCTTGCCTGGGCCGACGTGCCGCTGATCGTCTCGTTCCGCTCGACCGGCGGCGTGCTCGAGGCGGTCGACAAGGTGTTCGCGCTCTCCGAGGCGCGCGCCGGCGTGGCCGAGGACGAGAACCCGATCGAGCACTTGACCGCGCGCGGCGGCCTCGCGGGCCTCGTCGAGGTGTGGCCGACGGTGAAGCCGCGCGATCGCGGCGCCGAGATTGCCTGGGTCGAGGCCGAGCCCGAGGCGGCGGCGCCGCTGCCGGCGGTGCGCCTCGCCAATGAGATCGCGGACCGCATCCGCGACTGGCTCCGGCGCGAAGAGGTGCTCGAGTCGCTCGATCGCCCGATCTACGCCGGAGACGTGATGATCCTGGTCCGCCGCCGCGGCCTCGAGAGCGAGCGGTGGCAGGGCCGCGAGGTCCGCTTCATGGACGCGATGGTGAGCGCGCTCAAGACGCGCGGCGTGCCCGTCACCGGCATCGACCGCATGCGCCTCTCCGAGGAGCTGGTGGTCGAGGACCTGACGGCACTCGGGCGCTTCCTGCTGCTGCCCGAGGACGATTTCACGCTGGCCAATGTGCTGAAGGGGCCGTTCTTCGGTTTCGACGACGACCGTCACCTGTTCCCGTTGGCGCATGGGCGCGCCGGCTCGTTGTGGCAGCGCCTCGGCGAGCTCGCCCCTGCCGGTGCGGATTTCGCGCGCGCGCGGCGGTGCCTCGAGGAGCTTCTGGCGCGCGCCGATTTCGCGCCGCCCTACGAACTGTTCGCGCGCGTGCTCGAGGCCGAGGGCGGGCGCCGCGCGATTCTCGGCCGGCTCGGACCCGACGCCGAGGACCCGCTCGACGAGTTCCTGGAGTTGGCGCTCGACTACCAGCGCCGACACGCGCCGAGCCTCGAAGGCTTCCTGCATTGGCTCGGCCAGGGCGAGGCCGAGATCAAGCGCGATCTCGACCAGGGCGGGCGCGACGAGGTGCGCGTGATGACCGTGCACGGCGCCAAAGGCCTGCAGGCGCCGATCGTGTTCCTGGCCGACACTGTGGTGCTGCCGTTCGATGACGAGCGCGTGCTGTGGCCCGCGGACGGCAACGGCGCGCTCGCCGGCTTACCGCTGTTCGCGCCCGTGCGGGCCGACGAAATCCCGGAAGCGGCTCGCCGCCGCGCCGACTTGCGGCAGCGTGCGATGGCGGAATATCGGCGCCTCCTCTACGTGGCGCTGACTCGCGCCGCGGACCGGCTCTACATCTGCGGCTTCGAGACGACGAAAGGCCTGCTCGAGGGCTGCTGGTACGACCTCGTCGCGAAGGCCTTCGCACGGGAGCCGCAGGCGGATTTCCGCTTCGACGAGCACTGGGCGGGCAAAGGCTGGCGCATCGAGCGCCAGGGCAGGCCCAAGCAGCCGGCCGAGCCGCCGCCGCGGCGGCGCGACGAGGTCGCGGATATTCCGGACTGGGCTACGCAAGCGCCTCCCGCGGAAACGCCGCCGCCGCGGCCGCTCGCGCCCTCGAAGCCGTCCGAGGACGAACCGCCGGTGCGTTCGCCCTTCGCGGACGAGGCACGCTTCCGCCGCGGCCGCCTGATCCACCGGCTGCTCGAGACGCTGCCCGACCTGGAACCTGCGGCGCGGCGCGCGGCGGCGCTGCGCTATCTCGCGCGGCCGGGGCACGGTCTCGCCGCGGACGAGATCGACGCCATCGTCACCGAGACGCTGGCGCTGTTCGATCATCCCGCCTGGGCGGCGCTCTTCCGGCCGGGCTCGCTGGCGGAAGTGCCGTTGACCGGCGTGATCGGCGCGCACGTCGTCTCCGGCCAGGTCGACCGGCTCGCCATCGGCGACGGCGAAATTCTCGTCGTCGACTACAAGACGAACCGCTCACCGCCGCGTGAGCCGCCCGCGATCTACGTCAAGCAGATGGCGGCCTATCGCGCGCTGCTGCGCCTCATCTATCCGGGCCGCGCGGTGCGCTGCTTCCTGCTCTGGACCGCGGAACCGGCCTTGGCCGAGCTCGACAGCGCCGCGCTCGACGCCGCGGCGCCGCCCGCACATGCGCCTGAAAATCAAAGCGATTTCAAAAGGCAAGAGCCGCGTGGCGGCGCCTTGCCTTGACGCTTTTGGGGGTGCCACCTAGATATGCCGTGCGCCGGACGCGCGGGGGGCCGTCCGGCAAAACATTGTCAGGGGACGACATGAACACCACCAAGGTCACCGACGCGTCGTTCGACAGCGATGTCCTGAAGGCCGGCAAACCCGTCCTCGTCGACTTCTGGGCGGAGTGGTGCGGCCCTTGCCGCGCGATAGCGCCCGCGCTCGAAGACATGGCGGGCGATCTCAAGGACAAGCTCACCATCGCCAAGATCAACATCGACGAGAATCCGAGCACGCCCAACAAATACAACGTGCGCGGGATCCCGACGCTGATCCTGTTCCGAAACGGCCAGGTCGCGGCGATGAAGGTGGGTGCCGCGCCCAAGAACAAGCTCTACGAATGGGTCCAGCAGGCGCTGGCCACGGCGTAGGCCGGCGCAACTTCCGTTCGAAAGCCCCGTAGCGATGCGGGGCTTTTGCTTTTTTTGCGCTACCGCACCACGATCAGTACGACGGAAGCCTCGCGCTGGCGGACGAGCTCGGCGGTGGAGCCGAAACGCGCGCCGCCGCCGCGGCGCCACTTCCCGCCGACGTTCTTCTCGAGCAGCGGTATGAGATATTCCGCCTTCACCGCGTAGTTCACGTTCTGCGGGAGCGCGCCGCCGGTGGTACGCACGGCGCGCGCCGTGCTGAACGTGGAGACGACGATGCCGACCGCCTCGCCGCGAGCGTTGAGCACCGGCCCGCCCGAGTTGCCCGGCTGGATCGGCGCATCGATCTGCAGCATGCGCGGGTCGTCGCGCACGCCGGAAAGCGCGTTGACGCGGCCGAAGGTCGCCTTGAGTTCGGTGCCGAGCGTGCCCGCGACCGGATAGCCGAGCGCCGCGATCTCGTCGCCCTTTGCCGGCGCCGCCGCCGCAATCGGGATCGGGCGGCTCGCCGCCGCCACCTTGATCAGCGCGAGATCGTTGCCGGCATCGCGGTCGATCACCTGGACCGGCAGCTCTTTTCCGCCGATCAGCGCGAAGAAGCGCCAGTTGCCGCGCACGACATGCTCGTTGGTGACGGCGTAGCCGTCGGCGGTGACGAAGAATCCGCTGCCGTTCCCGGAAATGCGCGTGCCGGGCTGCGGATCGGACGATGGACCCGGCGCCGGGGCGGGCGGCGCCTCTCCGGCTTCCTGCCGGCGGCGGATGGCCTCTTCGAGGCTCATGCCCATCGCGAAGACGAGGCGCTTGCCGTCCTGATCGACGCCCTCGCCATAGCCCGACGAGCACCCGGTCGCGAGCCACTCGCCGCGCACGCGCCGCCCGTCCGAGCAATCGAGAACCGCGATGCCGCGCTGGCCGACGCAGGGCACGATGACGGCGTAGGGCGGCTTGTAGGTGATCTCCGAGTTCCCGGTGCACCGCGCCCCGCTCGAAGAGGTGGCGCTGATGTGTGCATCGCCGGCGAGGTTGGAATCGATCGTGCCGCGGAACGTCTCGCCGTCCTCGAAGCGGCCGACCAGCGGAAACGTGACCGAGCACGCAACCAGTAGGGACGCCGCCGCGCCGAGCACCGCGACCCCGTTCCACACCCCTCTACGCATGATTCCCCCTAGGGTTATCGTCCCGTCGACACTAGACCAAGGCGGCGCCTGCAATCAATGGGGGTTGCATCGAGAGTTTGCTCCTAATAGTTGTTAGGCTCAGCGCGGACCGAAGATCGGGTGCTCGACCTTGTCGCCGGCCTGGATGCCGAGCAGGCGGGCGACACCGGCGTTCAGCTCGAGCACCGCGCGCACCGGGCCTTTGGAGGGCAGCGGCGTTTCGTCGTGCGGCTTGGCGCCGAGGACGACGCTCTCGATCATGCCGTCGGCGCGGATGAAGAAGATGTCGAGCGGGATCAGCGTGTTGCGCATCCAGATCGCGGCCGGCGTCGGCGGGTCGTAGTCGAGCAGCATGCCGTGATCGAGCGGCATCTCTTTGCGGAACATGAGCCCGCGCGCTTTCTGCGGCCAGGATTTCGCCCACTCGACCTTGAACCGATGCCGCGCGCCGCCGGCGGTGACGACCGCAAGCTCGGTGCGGTCGAAGGTAACCTGCTCCTGCGCGCGCGCCTGCGTCGCGACGGCGGCGCAGGCGACGGTCAGCGCAAGCAGGAAAACGACCGCGCGTGTGGCATGCTCAAACGAAAACAGGGCCTCGTTGCCGAAGCCCTGTTTCGAAACTGGTGGAGCTGAGCGGAGTCGAACCGCCGACCTCTTGAATGCCATTCAAGCGCTCTCCCAACTGAGCTACAGCCCCGATCGGAGGACAGACGACGGACAGCGGACGACGGATTGGTCGAGCCGCGCCGACCGGTGAATATTTACGCAGTTCCAGCCGGATTCAATCCCCGACTTTGTCCTCAGTCGTCCGTCTTCGGTAGTCCGTCGTCTACCTCTCCTCGCCGCCCTCGTCGACGTTTTCGATCACTTCGGCGACATCGTCCTCGTCCTCGCCGAGATCGGACGCGTCCTCCAGGAGCTCTTCGTCGGCCTCCTCGCTTTCCTCGGCCTCGGGCACATCGCCGACCTCGGGCACTTCGGCCTCGGCCGGGGCCTTGGCGAGCTTAACTTCCTCGGCCTTGGCGACCGGTTCGTTGCCGCGGCCGCGCCGGCCGCGCAGCACTTCCGCCGGATCGAACGCGTGGGCGCAGTTCGGGCAATGCGCAGGCGACTTGTGAAGGTCGTAGAACGGCAGATGGCAATTGGGACAAATGCGTTTGATGCCGAGACTGGCCTTGGGCAAAGTGCTCCTCCTTTCGGGGGATTGGGTGGGCGCGGCGCGCTTGAGCATGGGTGCGAGGCTCCTGGACCGCAGCCGAAAAATCGGCGTGGCCTTTGCCATGTCCGCCCCGCCCTGTCAAAAGCAAATTTCCTTGAAAAATCGGGGATTCCAGCGGGCGATCCGGCCTCTTTTTGTCGCACCGCGAGCCCCTCTCCCGCTTGACAGGGCGACCTCCGGCGCGGCCAAACCCCACCCTCAACCGAGGCGAATGCCCTTGCAGCCGCTCACCGCCCATCCGTCGGGACCCCTCAAGGGCCGCGACCGCCCGCCTGGCGACAAGTCGATCTCGCACCGCGCACTCATGCTGGGCGCGAGCGCCATCGGCGAGACGCGCATTTCCGGCCTGCTCGAAGGCGAGGACGTGCTCGGCACGGCCGCAGCGCTCAGGCAGCTTGGCGCCATTGTCGAGCGCACGGGTGGCGGCGCCTGGCGCGTCCTCGGTTGCGGCACGGGCGGCCTCGTCGAGCCCGACGACGTGCTCGATCTCGGAAACTCCGGCACTTCGGCGCGCCTGCTCTTGGGCCTCCTGGCCGGCCACGACATGAGCGTGTTCCTGACCGGCGATGCCTCGCTGCGCCGCCGGCCGATGGACCGCGTGATCGAGCCGCTCTCGCGCATGGGCGCCTCGTTCGAGGCACGGCAAGGCAACCGCCTGCCGCTGCTGTTGCGCGGCGCCACGCTGCCGGTGCCGATCCGCTACGAGCTGCCGGTGGCCTCGGCGCAGGTCAAGTCCGCCATTTTGCTCGCCGCGCTCAACACGCCCGGGGTTACGACCGTCGTCGAGCCCGAGGCCACGCGCGATCACTCCGAGCGCATGCTGCGGCACTTTGGCGCCGATGTGCGCGTCATCGAGGCCGGCAAGGGCCGCGAGATCGCGATCGCCGGCTGCCCCGAACTGGTCGGCCGGCCGATCACGGTGCCCGCCGATGCCTCGTCGGCGGCGTTCGCACTGGCGGCGGGCCTGACCGTGCCGGGCTCGGCCGTGACCATGTCCGGCGTCGGCCTTAACCCGCTGCGCATCGGCCTGTTCCATACGTTGCGCGAGATGGGCGCCGCGCTCGAGATCGCCGATCTCCGCACCGAGGGAGGCGAGCCGGTGGCGGATCTCACCGCGCGCCATTCGGAGTTGAAGGGCATCACGGTGCCGGCCGAGCGCGCGCCGTCGATGATCGACGAATATCCGATCCTCGCCGTGGCTGCGGCCCATGCCCGCGGCAAGACGCTGATGCGGGGACTGGCCGAGCTGCGCGTCAAGGAAAGCGACCGGCTGGCCGCCGTCGCCGCCGGCCTCGAGCGCTGCGGCGTGAAGCTCCGCATGGGCGAGGATTGGCTCGAGGTGGAGGGCTGCGCCGGACCGCCGCCAGGCGCCGACCCCGGCGCCGCGATCACGACGCACATGGATCACCGCATCGCGATGAGCTTCCTCGTGCTCGGCTTGGGCGCGCGGCGGCCGGTGACGGTCGACGACGGCGAGTTCATCGACACGAGCTTCCCGGCATTCGGCGGATTCATGCGCGCCCTCGGCGCGAACATCCGCGACGCCGGCGAGATGCAGATGGCGGCCGGCGGCACGCGCGCATGATCATCGCCATCGACGGGCCGGCCGCCGCGGGCAAGGGCACGCTCGCGCGCCGGCTCGCCATGCATCTCGGCTACGACTTTCTCGACACCGGGAGCCTTTATCGCGGCGTCGGGCTCCAGGTGCTTCGCGCCGGCGGCGATCCGGCCGATGTCAGGGCTGCGCGCGCGGCAGCCGAACGCCTCGACTTGAAGTTGCTCGCCGATCCCGACCTGCGCGGCGAGGCGGCCGGCGAGGCGGCTTCGCTGGTGGCCGCGCAGCCCGCTGTGCGGGCGGCCCTGCTCGACTTTCAGCGCGATTTCGCGCGAAGGCCCCCCGGCGGCCGGGGGGCCGTTCTGGACGGGCGCGACGTCGGCACCGTCGTCTGCCCCGAGGCGCAGGTAAAGCTTTTCGTAACCGCGTCGGCCGAAGCGCGCGCGCTGCGGCGCCTGCGCGAGTTGCAGGGCAACGGCCAAACCGCTATATGGGTCACCGTCCTGCAGGATATGCGGGACCGCGACGCGCGGGACAGCCGGCGCGACGTGGCCCCCTTGAAGCCCGCGGCGGATGCGGTGGTGATCGACACCACCGCGCTTTCCCCCGAAGAGGTCTTCAAGACGGCCCTGGCCATCGTCGACGCCAAACGCTGATTCTACGCGCCGCAGCCGCGCGAGGGCGAAACGACGCCAAGCGGCAAACGTTACTGCCAGAGACTTCCCAGGATGAGCCCTGCCGGGCCCGGTTGCCGACGCGCACAAGAACGCGCCTCGGGGAAATCGATCCGCCCGGCAGACGCACGGACGGCCGCCAAAACCCGAAAGGAACCCCAGCCCTCAATGTCAACCGCAACCCAGACCGCAGCCCCGCACGGCGGCGAAGATTTCGCCGCCCTTCTCGAAGAATCGTTCGGCCAGACCAAGCGCTTCGAAGGGCGCGTCGTCTCCGGCCGCATCGTGGCCATCGAGAACGAGAGCGCCGTCGTCGACGTCGGCTTGAAGTCCGAGGGCCGCATTCCGTTGAAGGAATTCGGCGCGCAGTCCGGCGATCTCCGCCCCGGCGACAAGGTCGACGTGTTCGTCGAGCGCGTCGAGAACGCGCAAGGCGACGCCGTGCTCTCGCGCGAGCGCGCCCGGCGCGAGGAAGCCTGGATCATGCTAGAGAAGGCCTTCAACGAGGGCCAGCGCGTGACCGGCGTGATCTTCGGCCGCGTCAAGGGCGGCTTCACGGTCGATCTCTCCGGCGCCGTGGCATTCCTGCCCGGCAGCCAGGTGGACATCCGGCCGGTGCGCGACATCGGCCCGCTCATGGGCTCGCCGCAGCCGTTCCAGATCCTCAAGATGGACCGGAGCCGCGGCAACATCGTGGTCTCGCGCCGCGCCGTGCTGGAAGAGACGCGCCAGGAAGCGCGCTCCGAGCTCGTGGCCAGCCTCAAGGAAGGCCAGGTGCTGCAGGGCGTGGTCAAGAACATCACCGATTACGGCGCGTTCGTGGATCTGGGCGGTATCGACGGCCTGCTCCACGTGACCGACATCTCGTGGAAGCGCGTCAACCACCCGTCCGAGGTGCTCAACATCGGCCAGACCGTCGATGTGCAGGTGATCCGCTTCAACCCCGAGACCCAGCGCATCTCGCTCGGCATGAAGCAGCTCGAGGCCGATCCCTGGGGCGGCGTGGCGGAGAAGTATCCGGCGGGCCAGAAGCTCAAGGGCCGCGTCACCAACATCACCGACTACGGCGCCTTCGTGGAGCTGGAGCCGGGCATCGAGGGCCTCGTCCACGTCTCCGAGATGTCGTGGACCAAGAAGAACGTCCATCCGGGCAAGATCGTCTCGACCTCGCAGGAGGTTGAGGTGATGGTGCTCGACGTTGACAGCCAGCGCCGGCGCATCTCGCTCGGCCTGAAGCAGTGCCTCGACAATCCCTGGGAGGTGTTCGCGAACAAGTATCCCTCGGGCACCGAGCTCGAGGGCGAGATCAAGAACATCACCGAGTTCGGCCTGTTCGTCGGTCTGCCCGGCGACATCGACGGCATGATCCACATGTCGGACATCGACTGGAACGTGACCGGCGAGGACGCCCTGAAACGCTACAAGAAGGGCGACAAGGTCAAGTTCAAGGTGCTCGAGGTCGATGTCGCCAAGGAGCGCATCAATCTCGGCATCAAGCAGATGCAGCAGGACCCGTTCGCGGCCGCCGTGGGCACGGTCAAGAAGGGCGACGTCGTGACCTGCACGATCACGGCCGTGACCGAGAACGGCCTCGAGGTGACGATCAACGACGGCGCATCCGGCTTCATCCGCAAGGCCGAGCTCTCGCGCGACCGCTCGGAGCAGCGCACCGAGCGCTTCGCCGTGGGCGAGAAGGTGGACGCCAAGATCACCAACATCGACAAGGCGACGAGGAAGCTCACCCTCTCGATCAAGCAGCGCGAGATCGAGGAGGACAAGCAGGCGGTGGAGCAGTACGGCTCCTCCGACTCGGGCGCCTCGCTCGGCGACATCCTCGGCGCGGCGCTCAACCGCGCAAAGAAGAAGGAGTAGCGCCGGCGCGTCCTGCATAGAGGCGCGCTGCGCGCGCCTACCAATCCGCCTCGATGGCCTTCCCGCCCAGGAATTCGGCGATGCGCCGCTGCGTCGCCGGCGAGACATCGGCGGGCAGCGCGTCGGGCGCGAACCACTCGGTCGCGGCGATCTCGAGGCGCTGGCGGCGGCCCATCGCCGCGGCGTATGCCACGAACACCGTGATCGTGTCGCGCTTGCCCTCGCGCGTGCTGGCATAGGTGCCGAGCTTCTTCTCGATACGGAGCTCGGCGATGCCGATCTCCTCCCTGACCTCGCGCCTGAGCGCCGCCTCGGCCTCCTCGCCGCGCTTCATGGCGCCGCCGGGCAAATACCAGTAGCGGTCATAGGTGTGCTTGACCAGCAAGAGCTTTCCGTCCGGCCCAAGCACCACCGCGCGCACGCCGAACGTCACCGGTCTGGTGAACCGCCAGTAGAGGCGCAGACCGCGGTTGACGAGTGTGGCGACTGGGCGGAGCACGTTGGAAAGGGAACAGGGAGATGGGGAGAAGGAAAAGATTGAACCACAGAGGACACGAAGGACACAGAGAAAGGAAGGTAGAGAAGAAAGAAAGAGGAATGCGCGCGAAGACGCGCACGGAAGAATGAGAGCCCGTTCTCTTCGCGCCGCCCTTGCGGCGCAGCACCGAGTTTGTTCCTCCTCTTCCTTCTCTGCGTCCGCCGTGTCCTCTGTGGTTCAATCCCTTCCTTCTCAGCGCCTCCCTGTTCAACTGCGCGGACTTCCCGCCGCCGCGCGTTTGGTCTAGAGAAACGCCATGACCCTCGACGTCGACGCCCTCATGGACCGGCGCCGCTTGAAGCGGCAGGTGCAGATCTGGCGCATCCTCGCGATCTTGCTCGCCGCCGCGGCCGTCATCGCCGTCGGCGCGCGCATCGCGATCGAAAAGCAGAGCTACGTCGCCCGCATCACCGTCTCGGGCATCATCACCGAGGACAAGAAGCGCAACAAGGCGCTCGACGCCGCGGCCGAAGATTCCGACGCCAAGGCGCTGATCGTCGTGATCAACAGCCCGGGCGGCACGGTGGTGGGCGCCGAGCAGCTCTATGCGCGCCTGCGCGACGTGGCCAAGAAAAAGCCCGTCGTCGCCACCATGGGCACGCTCGCGACCTCGGCCGGCTACTACATCGCCGTGGGCGCCGACCGTATCTTCGCCTATGAGGGCACGATCACGGCCTCGGTCGGCGTCATATTCCAGGCGACCGACATGACCGCGCTGCTTGAAAAGATCGGCATCAAGGTGGAGGCGATCAAAAGCGGCGCGGTGAAGGCCTCGCCCAACCCCTTCGAGAAGACGACGCCCGAGGCGCGCGCGGTGATCGACGCGCTGGTCAAGGACTCCTTCGATCAGTTCCTTGGCTTGGTGCGCGAGCGGCGGAGGCTCGGCGACGACCAGGTCAAGACGATCGCCGACGGGCGCGTGGTGACGGGCCGGCAGGCCAAGGCGCTGGGCCTGGTCGACGAGCTTGGCGGCGAGGACGAAGCGCGGGCCTGGCTCGAGAAAGAGAAAAAGATCGACAAGGAGCTGAGGGTCAAGGACATCGATCCCAAGGACGACTTCGAGTGGAGCGATCTCTTGGGCAGCATTTTCGGCTGGCGGCGCGATCTTGCCGCGCGGCTCGCCCTTGACGGTCTGATTTCGCTTTGGCACCCTGCACTTAGATGATGAGGGGATGCGTCGCGACCGCGGCGCGCCGGGGACCAAAAACAAGCAGCGAAGCGGCCGGCCGATGACGAAATCGGAACTGATTCAGCGTTTGGCCGAGCGCAATCCTCATTTGCTCCACCGGGACATCGAACGCATCGTGCAGACCGTGTTCGACGAGATTGCCGACGCGCTCTCGGAAGGGAACCGCGTCGAGCTGCGCGGCTTCGGGGCGTTCTCGGTGAAGAACCGCACCGCCCGCACGGGCCGCAATCCGCGCACCGGCACCGCAGTCTCGGTCGATGCCAAGCGCGTCCCCTATTTCAAAACCGGCAAGGAGCTGCGCGAGCGGCTCAACGGCAAGGTGTAGACCTGTCGGCGCCGGCCTGCGCGGGCAGGATAGGCTTGTGAAATATCTTAGCTGGATCATTGTCATAGCTCTGGCGCTCGGCTTGGGCGCCTTCGCGATACACAACCATCACGTTGTATCGCTCGATCTCTGGCCGCTGCCCCTGGGCGAGGTGAAGGTGGCGGCGTTCGCGCTCGTGCTGGCGGCCGCGTTCATCGGTTTCATCCTGGGCGGGATCTGCGCCTGGATCGGCGGCGCGGCCGCGCGGCGCGCGGCGCGCGACAAGGCGCGTGCGCTCGCCACGGCGCGGCGCGAGCTCGAGCAAAAGCGCGCGCGCCTGCCTGCTCCGCAAACACGCGTCTGACGCGCGATGCGCGTCGTTTCCGCGGCCGAGGTTCACGCAACGCTCGACTATCCGGCGCTGATGGAAGCGCTCGCCGCCATGTTCAAGGCCGGCTGCGAAATACCGTTGCGCCACCATCACGCCATCGCGGTTCCGGGCGCGCCCGACGCCACGTTGCTGCTGATGCCGGCTTGGCAGCCCGGCGCCGCGCTCGGCATCAAGATCGTCAGCGTCTTTCCCGGCAATGCCGCCAAGAGCCTGCCGGCGGTGATGGGCCAGTATCTGCTGCTCGACGCCACGACCGGGGCGCCCAAGGCTCTCATCGACGGCACCGCGCTGACCCTGCGCCGGACCGCGGCAGCCTCGGCGCTGGCCTCGCGTTTCCTGTCACGGAGCGACTCCGCGCGTCTGCTGATGGTCGGCACGGGCGCGCTCGCGCCGCATCTCATCGCCGCGCACTGCACCGTGCGGCCGATCCGGCGGGTGACGATCTGGGGACGAAATCCGGAGCACGCGCGGGCGATGGCCGCGAAGCTGGATCTGCCCGGCATCGCTGTCGCGGTCGCACCGAAGCTCGAAGGCGCGGTCGCCGATGCCGACATCGTCTCCTGCGCCACGCTCGCGAGCGAGCCGCTCGTGCGCGGCCAGTGGCTTCGCGCCGGCCAGCATCTTGATCTCGTCGGCGGCTTCACGCCGGCGATGCGCGAGGCCGACGACGACGCGGTGCGGCGCGCCGCGGTCTTTGTCGATACGCGCGCGGGGGCGATGAAGGAAGCCGGCGACATCGTCCAGCCGCTGGCGAGCGGCGCACTCGAACCCGACGCGATCAAGGGCGATCTCTTCGATCTCTGCCGCGGCGCCTCCGGCCGAGTCGATGCCAAGGCCATCACGCTGTTCAAATCGGTCGGCACGGCGCTCGAGGACCTGGCAGGCGCCAAACTCGTCGCCGAGGGGCTCGGCGCCTGATGCGCGATCGAATCTCTCTCCTTGTCGTTCCCGCGAAAGCGGGGACCCGCCTCTCCAGCGACGCGCTTTCGCCCAACGGGCACTCAAGCGGAGAGGCTGCATGGGTCCCCGCTTCAGCCGGAACGACAGCGTTGGTGAGGACATGAAAGATGTGAAAATCGGCATCGTCGGCGCGGGCATCATGGGGCTTGCGGCCGCCTGGGCGCTGGCGAAGCGCGGCGCGCGCGTGAGCATCTTCGAGCAATACGCGATCCCGAACCCGCTCGGCTCATCGGTCGATCAGCACCGCCTCATCCGGTATCCCTACGGCAGCGATGCCGGCTATTGCCGCATGGTGGATGCCGCGTTCGCGTCCTGGGACCGGCTCTGGGCCGATTTGGGCGAGCGGTTCTACGCCGAGACCGGCACGATCGCCGTCGATGGCGGCGGGGCCGACTGGGCGCAGCGCTCGGCCGTCTCCATGCGCGAGGCCGGCATCGCGTTCGAGACGCTCGACGGCGATGCGCTCGCGCGCCGTTTCCCGCATATGCGTCCGGACGGCGTCGGCAGCGCGATCTACGAGCCGCGCGGCGGCGCGCTGTTCGCCGGGCGCATCGTCGAGCGCCTCGCCCACCATCTCGGCACGCATGGTACCGCGTTGCACGCGAAGACCAAAGTCGCCGACGTCGACCCCGAGCGCGCGCGCATCCGGACCGCCGACAGCGCGGTGCACGCATTCGATCGCGTCATCGTCGCGGCCGGACCGTGGGTGACGCAGCTCGCGCCGGGGCTGGCCGCGCGCGTGACGCCCTCGCGCCAGATCGTCGTCTACCTCGATCCGCCGCGGGCCGAGGCCGCGGCCTGGGCGGCCGCACCGATGTTGATCGAGATATGGCGCGACTACGCGTTCTACGCGGTGCCGCCGCGCGACGGAACGGGCCTCAAGTTCGGCGATCACCGCTTCACGCTCGCCGGCAATCCCGACCGCGGGCGCGAGGCCCGGCGGGCCGAGGCCGAGGAGATGCTCGCCAAATGCCGGCACCGGTTCCGCAACGGCGAGCACTATCGCATCGTGGAGGCCAAGACGTGCTTCTACGACGTCGAGCCCAATGAGCGCTTCATCCTGGAGCCGCTCGGCGCCGCCGGCTGCGTGATGTCGGGCTTTTCCGGCCACGGCTTCAAGTTCGGCGCGCTCATGGGCGAACTCGCCGCCGCCGCCGTCCTCGGCGAGAAGCGCACAGACGCAGTCCGCCGCTACGCCGCCGGCGAGTCCATTTCGCTCTAAGCGAAGTGAACAGCAGGCGCGGAGACGTGGAGAAGGAAGGAGATTGAACCACGGAGAGCACGGAGAACACGGAGGACATTTATTGCGCGCCCTTGGCAGGCATTTCGTTTCTTCTCCGTGTCCTCCGTGCCCTCTGTGTTTCAAGTCTTTCTTTGCTGCTCCACGCCTTCACATCTCCTGTTCATTTTGCTTCCTTTTCGAGCGCGCGTTTTTCGTCGGCGGCGGAGGGTTCGTCGTCCCAGCCGGGAAAGTCGCCGAGCTTGGCCATCGCGGCGACGCGCGCCTCGAGCGTTTCGATGAAGCCGGCGCGGTTCCCGCACCAGCGCATCGGCGCCGCGATGAAGACTTCGCAAAGGAGCGGCACCGGCCAGCGCTCGCCCTTGGGCCAGGCCTTGCCGAGGCCGCAGAGAAACACCGGCGTCACCGGCACCTCGGGGAAGCGCTCGACGAGATGGGCAACGCCGTTCCTGAACTTGGCGAGTCTTTCCGGCTCGCCGCGCGTGCCTTCGGGATAGATGATGAGGATGCCGTCCCTCGCCAGCGCCTCGGCGGCGGGCCCGAGCGGATCGTCGCGCTTGTTCTCGAGCGCCGAGCCGCCGCGGCGGACCGGAATGATCCCGATGAGGTTCTTCGCGATCCAGCCGAGCGCCGTGTCCGCGCCGGCGAAGTAATCCGCCGCCGCAATGGGGCGCACGCGCGGCAACAGTTTCAACGGAAACAGCGACAACAGCACCAGCGTGTCGAGGTGGCTGTTGTGATTGGCGATGATGATCGCCGGCCCGCGTTTCGGCAGAAGATTCGCGCGCGTCACGTAAAGCCCGAGCAGGAACAGCACCGCCGGACGCACGACGAGCAGGAAGAAGAGGAGGCGGAGGAACGCCATGGGCTAGCTCGCCGCTCGGCCGCCAATCTCACCCTGTCGTCCCCGCGAAAGCGGAGACCCATGCCTCCAGCGGCACGGCGCGGGCAGCAAATACACGTCGCCGGAGAGGTGGGTCCCCGCTTTCGCGGGGACGACAATCTTGGTTAACCTCAGTAACAAAAATAGCGCACGTAATGCAGGAACAGCGGCGCGGTGTAGGTGAGGCTGTCGACGCGGTCGAGCACGCCGCCGTGGCCGGGCAGGAACTGGCTCGTGTCCTTCAAGCCGAGATCGCGCTTCAGAGCCGAAACGGTGATGTCGCCGACGAACCCGGCGACGCCGAGAAGCGCGCCCAGGATCGCGGCGTTGCGCAGATCGATCGGCGTGAGCCAGGGGCCAAGCGCGGCCGAGAGCGCGGTGGTGGTGAGCACGCCGCCCACGAAACCTTCCCACGTCTTGTTGGGGCTTATCGCGGGAATGATCTTGTGCCGGCCGAGCAGCCTGCCCCAGACGAATTGCGCCACGTCGTTCAACTGCGTCAGCACGACGAGATAGATCATGAGCGCCGCGCCGGTGTGCGGGTCGCGCCAGGCGCCGATCGCGTTCGGCGCCGCCGGCAGCATCAGCGTGTAGGCCGCGTGCGAGAGGCTGAACACCGTCACCATCAGCCCCCAATGCAAGGTGCCGATCGCGCGGAGAAAGCCTTGCGTCTGGCCGATCACGAGCATCGGCAGCGGCAGGAACAGCAGCATATAGACCGGCACGAAGATGATGAACATGCCGTACCAGCCGATACTGACCCAATAGTATTGGATGGGAATCGCGAGATAGAGAAAGAACAGCACGCGCCGGTCCGCGCGCCGCGTCGGGATGATGGAGAGATACTCCTTGAGCGCCAGGAAGCTCACGATGCCGAGGAAGACGAGCGCCGCGACTCGGTTCACCAGCAGCGCCGCGGTGAAGATCGCGGCCATCACCCACCATGATTTGGTGCGCTGGACGAGCTCGCCGAAATCCTTCTCGGGATTGGCGCTCCTCAGCGCAGCAATGACGAGGCTCGCCGCCACGAGTATTCCGAAGATGCCGCCCAAAGCGGTCAGCAGCGTCGGGTTGAGATCGAACCAGCCCCTCACGCGGTCGCCCTTCCAACAGCGTCATCCCGACCGGAGCGACCGCGCTCTTGCGCGGCCGCGAAGTGGAGGGATCGTGCGCCCAATGGCCCGCGATCCCTCCACTCCGCACGGCGCGAGAGCGCCATGCTCCGGTCGGGATGACGGATTGTATTGAGGAAGCCGGCACTCATCGGCCGACTCGCGCAGCTTTCAAGATGCGGTTCGCGATCGTGAGAATCGTCAGCGCCGCAAGCGCGGCGAGCGCCAAGTCGATCCACGCCGCGACCGGCACGCCGGCGGCGGCCAGAATGGCGAGCGCGCCGATCGCGGCGGCGCGATCGCTCTTGCCGAAGGGCCCGTCGTAGCGGCGGCCGGCGCCGGTGGCGATGCCGCACAATCCCGCGGCCTCGCTCGCCGCCGCGAGCAGCACGAAGCCGCCGGCAAGCAGCGGATCGACGCCGAGCGCCAGCGCGAACGGCAAATAGACGGCGCCGTCGGCGAGGATGTCACCGATCTCGTTTAGCGCGAGCCCAAGCTTGGACTCTTGCCCGCCTTCACGGGCCATCATGCCGTCGAGCGCGTTGAGCGCCATGCGCGACAGCAGCACGAGCGGCACCGCGGCCATCGCCCAGGCGGAGGCCGGCCACAGCGCCAGCGCCGCGCCCATCCCGAGCGACAGGCCGAGGGCCGCGAGCGTCACCGCATTGGGAGCGACGCCCGCCGCCAGCAGCCGGCGCGCGAGCGGGCGCAGCAGCGCCTGGAAGCGCGGCTTCAAATCGTAAAGACTTGCCATGTAGAAATCCGCGCCGCCGCCCAGAATGGGCTCCTCGAGAAGGCTCCGGAGCATGTGCTAAATCCATGGCAAAGCGAAGCGTTTCGCCCCACCTTGGCCGCGCGCCGAGCTGGGCGGGCTATCGACTTCAGGACTGCGAAGGCGCATTTTCCGGGCCCGGGCGCCACCCGATCGGATAACGCGATGAGCTGGCTCGAACGAATCCGCCCCAAGATCCGCGCGCTGGTTTCGACCACGCGCGAGGTGCCCGAGAATCTCTGGGTCAAGTGCCCGGCCTGCGGGCAGATGATCTTCCACCGCGAACTGGCGGCCAATCTTCATGTCTGCACCCATTGCGGCCATCACATGCGCATCGGCCCCAAGGAGCGCATGGAAAACCTCTTCGACGGCGGCACCTTCAGCACGATCGAGCCGCCGAAAGTGCCGGTCGACCCGCTCCGCTTCCGCGACAGCAAGCGCTACTCCGACCGCCTGAAGGATGCGCAAGGCAAGGAAGGCCGCGGACCCGGCCAGGACGCGATCGTGATCGCGCACGGCGCCATCGGCGAGATGCCGGCGGTGATCGCCTGCTTCGATTTCGAATTCATGGGCGGCTCGATGGGCATCGCGGTCGGCGAGGGCATCGTGGCCGCTGCGAAGCTCGCCGTACTCCAGCAGGCCGCGCTCATCGTGGTGCCCTCCTCGGGCGGAGCGCGCATGCAGGAAGGCATCCTCTCGCTGATGCAGATGCCGCGCAGCGTTATCGCGATCGATCAGGTGAAAGAGGCGGGCCTTCCCTACGTCGTGCTGATGACCAACCCGACCACGGGCGGCGTCTCGGCCTCGTTCGCGATGCTGGGCGACATCCACATCGCCGAGCCAGGCGCCGTGATCGGCTTTGCCGGCAAGCGCGTGATCGAGGAGACGATCCGCGAGAAGCTGCCGGCAGAGTTCCAGAGCGCGGAGTTCCTGGTCGAGCACGGCATGGTCGATATGGTCGTGCCGCGCAAGGAGCTGCGCGAGACGCTGATCCGCCTCCTGGGGCATCTGATGCGGCCCAACCCGCCGGCCGAGGTGATCCCCTTACCGGTCGAGCAGGCCGCCGAGGCGCCCGCCGAGCCACAGGCCTCGCTGCCGACCCCCGCGCGGTAGCGTGTTCGCTTTTATCGAACTCCTCAAATAAATTGTCGTCCGAGGCGCGCTGCGCAGCGCCTGGGACGACAAACCTGCTTTCGGCTGTTCCGTGACCCCGATCGACACGCTGCTGGCGCGCCTGAGCGCGCTGCATCCGCGCATCATCGATTTGTCGCTGGGGCGCATCGAGCGGCTCTTGGAGACGCTCGGCCACCCCGAGAAGAAACTGCCGCCGGTCATGCATGTGGCCGGCACCAACGGCAAGGGCTCGGTCGTGGCGTTCGCGCGCGCGGCGCTCGAGGCGGCCGGCCATCGCTGCCATGTCTACACGTCCCCGCACCTCGTGAAGTTCAACGAGCGCATCGTGCTGGCCGGACGCGAGATCGAAGACGCGCCGCTCGCGGCGCTGCTCGAGCGCGTCGAGGCGGCGAACGCGGGTGCCGAGATCACGTTCTTCGAGATCACGACCGCCGCCGCCTATCTTGCTTTCGCCGAGGCGCCGGCCGAAATCCTGCTCCTCGAAGTGGGCCTCGGCGGCCGCCTCGACGCGACAAACGTCGTGGCCAGGCCGACGGTGACCTGCATCACGCCGATCGATCTCGATCACCAGAAATATCTCGGCGACACGCTGGCCGCGATCGCGGCGGAGAAGGCGGGCATCCTGAAGGCGCGCGTTCCCGGCGTGATCAGCGCGCAGCGTCCCCAGGCCATGGCGCCGATCGCGATGCGCGCCGAGGAGATCGGAACGCCGCTGTTGCTCGAGGATCGCGATTGGCGGATCGCGCCGGGCGCGGCCGGCTTCCGCTACGAAGGGCCGCGCTGGAAACTCGATCTGCCGAAGCCCGGCCTGCCTGGCGCCCACCAGTTCCACAATGCCGGCGCGGCGCTGGCCTGCCTCGAGCAGCTTTCCGGATTCAAACTCGGCGAGACCGCTCTTGCTGAGGGCGTTGCGAGTGCGCGCTGGCCAGCGCGGCTGCAGCGGCTCACGCAAGGGCCGCTCGCGAGAATGCTGCCCGAGCGTTGGCAGCTCTGGCTCGACGGCGCACACAACCCGCACGGCGCACGCGCGCTCGCCGCGTGGCTCGGCGAGCAACGATTACCGGTGCATCTCGTGACCGCTATGCTCGACAGCAAGGACCCCGCCGGGTTCTTCGCCGAACTCAGGGGCCGTACCGCCACGGTCCGCACGGTTCCGGTGCCGGGCGGCCACAATGGCCTCGATCCGGTGCAGCTCGCGCAAACGGCGGCGCACGCCGGGCACAAGACGGCCAGCGCCGCCGACCCTGCCGCCGCCATCGCCGAGATCGTCGCCGAAGGGGGCGGCCTGCCCGCGATGGTGCTCATCGCCGGCTCGCTCTATCTCGCGGGGTCGATTCTCGAGCGGAATTCATAGCGGCGGCCCGACCCGGCGCATCCATCATTCGGCAGGGCGCGGCCGTGCCGCAGGCGCGTGCGCGAGCCCAGTCTCTCGCGCACGCGCCTTCTGGCGCCGTGACTGCACGATCAGCAGTAAAGCGAACAGCACGGCCGGCGTGCCGAGGACTGCGGTGTAGACGAAAAAGAACGGATAGCTCGTCTCATCGATGATCCAGCCCGAGGTGCTGGCCACGATCTTGCCGACGAAGCTCCAGAGCGAGCCGAACAACGCATACTGGGTGGCGGTGTAGGCGGTATTCGTAAGGCTGGAGAGATAGGCGATGAGCACGGTTCCGGCGGCGCCGCCGACGAGGTTCTCGGCGGTGATGGTCATGTATAGGAGCCAAATGTCGCCACGCCTGACGCCCGCGGGGTTGTCGGGCAGGCAAAGCGAATCTTGGCACGCGCCAAGTTCGAGGATCTCCCGGCCATCGACCGCGACGACGTAGAACAGAAGATTGGACGCGGCGGCAAGGATCGCGCAGATCAGCAGCGGCCACATGAGGCCCCAGCGCGCCACGATGACGCCGCCCAAGAGCGCGCCGGCGATCCCGACCCAGACGCCGTAAAGGCCGCTCACTTCAGCGATCTCGCTCTTGGTGAAACCGACGTCGATGTAGAACGGGTTCGCCATCACCCCCATGGTGATGTCGGTAAGCCGGTACGAGCCGATCAAGAGCAGGATCAGCAGCGCCGTCCAGCCGTGACGGGAAAAGAAATCCATGAAGGGTCCGACGACGGCGACCATGAGCCAGGCGCCGACGCGCGCGAGAGGGCCGCGCCTTTCCATCGACGCGGCCAGCCGCGCGGTGTTGGGATCCGCTTTCGCCGCTGGCCTTTCAGGCTCAGGCACGAGCAGCACAGTGATCATGCCGACGGAGACGAGAACGGCCATCAATAAATAGGCGGCTGTCCAATCGGCGTAGTAGGCGATCTTGAGCGAGCCGGCGCCGGCGGTCAGGAGCGCAAGCCGATAGCCGAGCTGGTAAGCGCCGGCGGTAGCGCCCTGCATGTCGATTGGTGCCGATTCGATGCGGAACGCGTCGATGGCGATGTCCTGTGTGGCGGAGCCGAACGCGGTCACGACCGCGAAGGCCGCCATCAGCGCGAGATTCACGCGTGGATCGGTAGACGCCATGCCGAGCAAGCCGATGGCGATAACGGCCTGCGCCAGCAGCATCCAGCTGCGGCGGCGGCCCAGCCGGCGATCGAGGAACGGCAGCGGAAGACGGTCGACGAAGGGCGCCCAAACGATTTTCAGGGAATACGCGAAGCCCGTGAGGACGAAAAATCCGATGACCGTGCGCGAGATACCGACCTCGCGCAGCCACGTGGAAAGCGTTCCGAACACCAGCAGAAAAGGCAGCCCGGCCGAATAGCCCAAGAACAGCATCGCGAGCACACGCCGGTCGCGATAGGCGGCGAGCGATTCGCGCCAGCTTTTGCGCTTGGTTTCGACGGCCGCCGGCGCACTCATGGTGCCTTCCTGTCCGTTCTTCGGCCTTGGGTTCGCTGTTCGCGCGGAGGCGACGCCAGCTTTCTAAGCCCAACGATCCTTATCAACGGTAAGCGCGGCGGTGTGACGGGCCGCGCTTACCCGCCCAAGCCCAGCACGTCGGCCATCCCGTACACCCCCGGCGCCTTGCCCTTGACCCAGAGCGCCGCGCGGAGGGCGCCGCGCGAGTAGATGCGGCGGCTCGATGCCTTGTGTACGAGCTCCAGGCGCTCGCCCTCGCCCGCGAACATCACATAGTGGTCGCCGACCACATCGCCGCCGCGCAGCGCCGCGAAGCCGATGGCGCCGCTCCTGCGCGCGCCGGTATTGCCGTCGCGCCCGCGCGCGGCGACCTTGGCCAGTTCAACGCCGCGCCCCTTGGCCGCCGCTGCGCCGAGCCCCAGCGCCGTGCCCGAGGGTGCATCGACCTTGTGCCGATGGTGCATCTCAAGGATCTCGATGTCGTAGTCCGGCCCGAGCGCCTCGGCCACGCGCTCGGTCAACGCCATCAGGAGGTTCACGCCGAGGCTCATATTGGGCGCCCACACGATGGGGACAGTGCGGCCGGCGGCGCGGATCGCCTCGGCTTCCGCGCCCTCGATGCCGGTCGTGCCGATCACGAGCGCGGTCTTGCTGGCGGCGGCGAGCCCGGCATGCGCGGCCGTCGCTTTGGGGACGGTGAAGTCGATGACGACGTCGCTGGCCCTGAACACGGCCTCGGCCTCGGCGCCGACCTTGACGCCCTGCGGCTTGGCACCCGCGAGCGCGCCGGCATCGTGGCCGATCACGTCATGTCCCGGCCGCTCGCAGGCGGCGGCGAGCACCGTACCGGGCGTGGCGCCGACCTCTTCGATGAGCATGCGGCCCATGCGGCCGGCGACGCCGACGATGCCGATCCTGATCGCGCTCATTGGCCTATTGCAGCGTGATAGCGCCTTCGATGCAGAAGCTGCGATTGCCCGAAAGCTGCTTCGCGGCCGTGGCCTGGCCTTGGCGGTGGATGGCGAAGCAGCCGGTGGAGCGCTCGCCGAAGGACGCGCTGGTGACGCAGAGCGCGTTGTCCTTGACGCTCCAGACGCCGATGTCGCGCGCGCCGGCGACGTTGACCTTCTCCTCGCCGATCTGGCGGCATGCGCCCCAAGGCCCGCTCGGCCCGCGGCCCGCCTGGCAGGTGTGCGCCGACGAGCCGTCGGCGCGGAACTCTCGTCCGAGGCTGAACCAGATGCCGGAGGTTTTCATCGACTCGCGCACATAGGCCAGCCGCTTGCCGGAGAGCGCCTGCTGCAGCGCTGCGCCGGCGAGGCGGTTGGCCTCGGTGGCCGCGAAGGGCAGCGCGCCGTTCTTGCAGAACGAGGTGGGGGCGTTTTGTGCGGCGGCGAGGGACGGCACGAGCCCGATGGCGAAGGCGGCGCAGGCGGTGCGGATCACGGGCGGTCTCCTGTCGGTTTCCGGCGTTTGGCGGCGGCGAAGCTCATTCCACGCTGACGCTGCCTTCGCCGCAGTAGCTGCGCGGGCCCAGGACGTTCTTCGCCGCCAAGGCGGCCCCCTGACGGTGGATCGAGAAGCAGACGCCGATCTTGAACGCCGTATGATCGAAGCAGAGGGCGCGGTTTTCGATCCGCCAGACGCCGACATCGCGGTGGCCCGCCACGCTGGCCTTGTCGGAGCCGTAGTTCTCGCAGTTCTTCCATGGGCCGGTGCGACTGCGCCCGAACTGGCACGTCGACAGCATGGAGCCGTCGGCGCGCAATTCGCGCCCAAGCCGGATAAGTGAACCCTGAACGCGCGTGTTTTCGCGAATGTAGACGAATGTCTTGCCGGTCAGCAGCGTCCGCAGTTGCTCGTCCGAAAGCCGGTTCGCGTCGGTGGCGGGAAACGGCAGCGCCTCGTTGCGGCAGCGCGCATAGCTCGGCGTATCCTGCGCCGCGGCTTCGGCGTGAAGGGCGGTCGCGATCAGCGGGACGAGCGCGGCACGAAGCATCGGAGGCCCCGGTTGCAAAGTTAGTGCGACCAACTTAGCCCATCGCGGGAGGGCGGGGCTACAGCGGAGCGGGACCGCGCGCCAAGCGCGCCGCGGCAGGAATTGGTCGCCGGGGCGCTCGGCCGCCCCGGCGCATGTGCTGCCGATGTTGTCGCCGAGTTTGATCCAGGTCCCGCCAGCCCGCCCGGCTCAGCGATGCCGGCGCGACGCGGGACGCGATCCTCGAAGAGGCCTATTGAACCGGCAGGCGCGAATCCACGTCGCCGGACACTCGATGGCGCCGATCGCCCATGGCCGCTTCGCGCGCGGTCCGGAGATTGGGCTTGAGCGGCTGGCCCTGGGCGACCTTGGCGCGGATCTCGCGCAGCGCAGCCTGCAGCCCGGCATGGCGCTCGGCCTGACTCGGGTGAGTGGCGCTGCCGCGGTCGCTCATCGGGCCCACCGCCGCCATGCGGTGCGACGACTGGATCGCGCTTTCCATATCGTAGTCGGCGAGCGCGACGAAATAGAGCCCGACATAGTCGGCCTCGCGCTCGAACCGACGCATCGAGGCGTGGGCGCCGGGGTTGAACGGCCCGGCCTGATGGCCCAGCGCGCGGCCGCGCGCGAAATGGCCGAGCACGTTGTGGCCGATCTCGTGGCCGATGACGAGCGCCAGCTCCTCGTCGCGCGCGAGCAGATTCACGAGCCCGCGCATGACGGTGACGCTCTGGCCATCGGTAGCGGCGTTGACCATCGGCGAGTTCGCGAACACAACCCGGTAATCGCAGGCCGGCGCCGGCACGACGCGCGCGACATTGCGCTCGCCGCCGCGCGCATAGCCGATGAGGACCGGGCCGCGCTGCGCCAGCGCCGTCTCGATTCTGGCGGTGTAGACGCTCATGGCGCCGTGCATCGAGGGGATCGACTCGCCGTTGACCGACGTGATTTTGTCGCCGGGGCGCAGGCCCGCGCGCGCGGCCGGGCCGTCGCGGGCGACCGTGAAGACAGTGATGCTGTGGTCAAGGGCCTGCTGGCTCGCCACTTGCGGCGCCTGTGGCCCCATGTTGTCGCGGCTCCAGGTGCGCATGCCGGTGTGGGCCCGCACACGGCCTTCACATAACGACGCTCCGCGCAGTGCCACTGTGTCGGCGACGGTGTAGAGCCGGCGCGCCGCTTCGACGGCGCTCGCTGTGTCGGGCGCGCTGGCATGCGGCATGGTGGAGGGCGCCGGCGGGCGCGCGGCATGCGGTGGCGGATAGGCGCCCTGGCGCGAGCCGTAGGGGCCGCCGTATCGGTCGAAGTCCGGCGGATAGCCCTCGCGCGGTGGATATTGGCCGTAGCCGGGCGCATGGGGTTCGTAGAACGGGGGCGCATCCTCTTCGCCCGGATACGCAAAAGCGGAAGCGGGCGCCCCGGCCGCGAGCGCGAGCAGGGACACGGCAAGAATGGCGCGGGACATGAACTCCTCCCCCAGCCGCGCCCCCGGTGGCGCGAGGCCCCTGTCGCGACCCCGTGTCGCGAAACTGCAGCAGGCAATACTAATATGTTGGAATCGCGGCGGACGTTTATGCCGAATGGCCTAGTCGGAAAACTTTTGTGGCGATGCTGTCGAAGACCATCCCGTCGAGCGGCGAAGCGTTGCCGGCGATCGGTATCGGCACCTACAAGGGCTTCGATCTTTCCGACGGCGCCGAGGCTCGCGCGCGCCTCGCCGAAGTTCTGCGCCGGCTCTTCGCCGCGGGCGGATCGATCGTCGACAGCTCGCCGATGTATGGCCAAGCCGAGGCACGCACGGGCCAGGCGCTGGCTGCGCTCGGCAAGCAGGACGACGCCTTCATCATGACCAAGGTGTGGACCAGCGGGCGCAAAGCAGGCACGCGGCAGATGCTCGATTCGCTCACTTTCTTCGGCGTCGCGCGCATCGCGCTGATGCAGATCCACAATCTCGTCGACTGGCGCACACACCTGCCGACGCTGCGCGAATGGCAGGCGGCGGGAAAGCTCCGCTATCTCGGGATCACGCATTACACGACCGGCGCGTTCGGCGAGGTCGAGGCGGTGGTCCGGCGCGAGAAGGTGGACTTCCTCCAGATCCCCTATTCCATCGCCGAGCGCGACGCCGAGGAGCGGCTGCTGCCGCTCTGCCGTGAGAAGGGCGTGGCGGTGATCGCCAACGTGCCGCTCGGCTCGGGCCGGCTGCTGCGCGCCGCCAAGGGAAAAGCGGTGCCGGACTGGGCGCGCCAATTCGGCGCCGGCACCTGGGCGCAGTTCTTCTTGAAATACCTGCTCGGCCATGACGCGTGCACCTGCGCGATCCCCGGGACCGGCAATCCCGACCATGCCGCCGACCTCCTGGGCGCGGGCGAAGGCCGCCTGCCCCATGCGTCCGAGCGCCGGCGCATGGTCGAAACGCTGGCGGCGCTCTAGCGCATGGATGCGTGTCCCGAGTGCGGGCGCCCCGCCTCCCCGGGCGTGGCGGGCCGTATCGTGCTGCCGGGCGACCGCCGCTCCGACGAGATCGCGCTCGAGATCCTCGCCTGCGCCTGCGGCTTCAAGGCGATCGCCGTGGCCGAACAATTGCGCCGCGCGGCGCTCAGGGGCGGCCACCCCGACCGCGTCGGCTATCGCCTGCCCGGGGCCGCCGTCGACCTCCTCGCCTATCTGATTTCGCGCTGCCCCGAGCCGGCCGAGGAGTATTGCCGCTGCCCGGCCCATGCCACGCTCAACCGCCGCGACCTGCGCAACCAGTGGAACATCTTGCACAGCTTCGCGCCGTTTCCCGGCTTCGCGGTCCCGCCGGCTGCGGGCAAGGGCCGCACCGGCTTCGCCTACACACCCCTCGAATGGACACGCAATGGCGAGATCCATCGCGCCGCCGTCGATGGGCGCGAATGGCAATTGCATTCGGCACCCGGCGTTTCGCACTACGAACTCGCCATTGGCGACGCGCTCGCAATCGAGTTCGACGCCTGGCCGCCCTTCTGGCGGGTCAAAAAAAGCGAGCAAGGAGGCGGGGAGATGAAGAGAAGTCGAGAAGAGGATTGAACCACGGAGGGCACGGAGGACAAGGAGAAGAAAGGCTGTGCGCCGAAGGCGCGCGAAAAGAAGCTTCTCCCGTGTTCTCTAGTCACTCGTCTTTTTCTCCGCCGCTCGGTCGTGTAGCTTCGGCAACGGCAAAGGAGCGCGGTCAATGGCGGCGGAATCCAAGGTCTGCGATTTCGGCTGGAAGGCGCGCGACTTCCGGCTCGAGGGCACCGACGGGCGGAGCTACGCGCTCGCAGACGTGAAGGGCGCCAAAGGCACGGTCGTCGTCTTCATCTGCAACCATTGCCCCTATGTGCGCACCACGATCGACCGCATCGTGCGCGACCTCGGCGAATTGAAGGCGCGGGGCATCGGCGCCATCGCCATCATGCCCAACGACGTCTCCGCCTATCCCGCCGATTCGTTCGCCAGCATGAAAGCGTTCGCCGCCCAGCACCGTTTCGGCTTCCCCTACGTCATCGACGAGACGCAGGAAACCGCGCGCGCCTATGGCGCCCAATGCACGCCCGACTTCTTCGGCTTCAACGCGGCGCTCGAGCTGCAGTATCGCGGCAGACTCGATTCGGCTGCCAAAGGCGCGGCCGCGCCCGGCACGAAGCGCGAGCTGGTCGATGCGATGCGCGAGATCGCCGCCACGGGCAAGGGGCCCCGGCAGCAGGTGCCGAGCATCGGGTGCTCGATAAAGTGGAAGGGCGCCTAGGCCTTCGCGCGCTGCGACCCATCGTTCAGCCCATTTCCACGGCCAGCGACACGCCGTGGTGCCGCCCCGGCCGGGCGCGGTTCGGTTGACACGTAGAGCGGCATAGGCGGAAAATTGCTAAGGCTCATGTTTCCCTCGGCGCCCAAGCGGGAGGTGACCATGACGATCGCAGTGCGGCTCCGGAATTTCCTGGAAGGTCGGCGCATACGCTACGAAGAGATCGCGCATCCGCGCACGGAAACGAGCAGCCGGACGGCGCAGGCCACGCATGTCCCGGGACGGCTCGTGGCGAAATCCGTCGTGGTCCATCACGAGCTCGGCTACGCGCTTGCGGTCGTCCCGAGCAGCCACCGTGTCGAGCTCGACACGCTCCAGGGCCTATTGGGCAAGCGCCTCGGCCTGGCCTCGGAGAACGAGATCGCGAAGCTCTTTGAGGATTGCGATCTGGGCGCCGTTCCCCCGATCGGGGCGGCTTACGGCATGCCTGTTGTGATCGACGAAAGCCTCGTCAACGCCGCCGATGTCTACTTCGAGGGCGGCGACCATGCGACGCTCGTGCATGTCACGGGCGATGGATTCAGAGAGCTGATGAAAGAGGCGCGCTCGGCCCAGTTCAGCCATCCAGCATAGCCTGAAGCAGACGCTCCTTCAGTCTATCAAGGACGTTCTAGCACGCGCGTCTCGGTCAGTGCGGAGCAAGTCAAGGCGGGCCCGTTTTACACCGGCGAGCCTATGAATTGACCGATCGCGCGGCACAACAAAAAGGCCCCCGCTTGCGCGGGAAGAGCCTGCCCTGAGGTTGTCGAAAGGTTGGATGGGGCGACGGGCAAGATCTCCGCAGCGAGAAGCCGCGCCCGATGTTGACAGCCCCCTCCCCGCCAACCGTCGACAAATGTCAACATTCGTCAACATCTGTAAACAAGCGCGGCGGCCGCCGCCGCGAGCTATGCGTGGCTGAGCCGAAAATTCCTGCAAACTGTCACCATTTATCAGCATCGGGGCGGGTTCCGCGCGCTGCCTCATGCGTTGCGCGCGCATGGCGCGCGGCGGCGCGGCAACCGCAAGCGGCGGCGATGTTGACATAAGTCAACATTTGTAAACATGGCGCGGAGGTTCATGGGGCGCAGCCTTGCCGTGCGCCGCGGCCGCGCGCCTTGGGGCGCGCAGCGCCGCCCGCAGCCGTGCATCAGAGAGATCGAGATTCACATGTCCAAACAGCCGCGGCCGATGCGCCTGCAAGTGCGCCGCTCGCCGGGCCCAAACCGGGCCAGCGACTGCGATCTAGTACGAAACAAGAACCCTGTCAAGGGCGGGCCCGTGCGTTTCGGTTGTATGGCCCTCAGGATTTGCCGCGCGCGAAACACCATGAATCTTCGGGCTTCTCTCCGCGCGCTCATACGGCGCGCCGTTGACTCGCGCTGGGCAGCCGCTCTGTCCTACCCCGCTTGCGGGGAAGGCTCTCGATGGCGCCGCGTCGTCGGTCAGTTCATGGGCTCGCCGGTATTGTTCATCGGGCAACTCGCACGACTCGGAGACCTCGTCGAGAAACTCTGGTTTTAAGTACCGAACGAGATCACCCGCCTGCTGAATCCGTTTTCGCAGCTGATTAAATGGAAGATAGCGGCATGCTTCATTCATTTTCGGCGACAGACTTGAGAATGTTGGCCGATTGATTTCAGAGCGGACTTTCTCTCGCCTGTCGTCGGGAGCGACGATGTACAGAGGTATGTTTATGTTGGGCTGCATTGCAACCAAATCAGACATTCGCAACAGCCCCGAGTAAATTGAAGTGGTGCTTTCGATTTCAAATGCCGCTTCGATCGACTTTCCCTTCAACCAAAGCACATCGATGAGCTTTATCGTGTTCGTTGTCGCCTCCTCAAACTGCAGAGGAAGATCATCCAACATTCGCGGCAATTCTACGAATTTCTGGCCCTTGAATTGCTTGCCTCGATCGTTCTTCGCCACCCAGATATCTAAGCCCATGTCACTCCCAAGCTTCAAAAGTGGAAACTGAATCTCATCGTGATCGGTCGGTTCCTTGCCCTCTTTCGTGGAGGGCGCGACCTCGATTTCTGATGCGGCGTCTGGGATCGTTACGGCCCCTAGATTCTTCGCGCTGAAGACAGGAGGAACCTTTGTTAGTTTTGCTTCATCGAACGGCCGTTCGACCGGGTTATCTCGAGCTTTCTCAAGTGCAGAAATGACCGCTCGACCATCATCGCTTTTCCATTGAGCTGGCGACGATCGCACCGCGCCCGTCCAAGCAAACGGAGATTTGAGGTTCTGAAATATTGAGAGTCGCTCTTTCATCTCCAAAATGGGAACCGCGGTCGCGGGCGCAAGCTCAATCAGTTTTTTTCACCGGCACGTGCGCCGGGAAAAGATCGTAATCCCAGATCTCTGTATTCTTATCGAGAAAGGCATCGCCGGTCACTTCAAGGAGACCAATCCACCTCGATACGCCAGTCAGGTAGCATAAGAGATAATCGTCTTTCCTGATCCTCTTGACCGTGTTCCAGCGCGATTCTCGAAAACCAGATACCTTCCCACCAGCCTTCAAGAACTCTTGCCACGTTTTGTACGCGAAAAGATCGAGCCAGTACTGATGCTCGGTCATCGCCTGACGCCGCATTTGGGAGAGTACAAGTTTCGCGCAGGCTCAATGTTAGTCGAGTGAAAATCAATATGTGGGTAACGCCATCTCCAGCACGCGGGCGACGTGGAGCGCTTCGCGCCCGGCGCCGTCCTTGATCTGGTGGCGGCACGAGGTGCCGTCGGCGACGACGAGATCGCCCGCGCCCGCCTTGCGCACCGCCGGCAAAAGCGACAGTTCGCCCATCGCCATCGAGACCTCGTAATGCCGCGCCTCGTAGCCGAACGCGCCGGCCATGCCGCAGCAGCTCGACTCGATCAGCTCGACCTCGAGCGCGGGGACGACTGCCAGGATCGCCTGGATGGGACGCACCGCGTCGAAGGCCTTCTGGTGGCAATGGCCGTGCAGCAAGGCGCGCTTTGCGGCGAGCGGCTTCAGATTCAGCGCAAGCCGGCCGGCGGCATGCTCGCGCGCGAGGAATTCCTCGAACATGAAGGTTTGCGGCGCCAGCGCCTTGGCGCCATCGCCGAGGCCCAGCACCTGATACTCGTCGCGGAACGAGAAGAGGCAGGAAGGCTCGAGGCCCACGATGGGAACGCCGCGCGCGGCAAAGGGCGCCAGCGCCGCGAGCGTGCGCCGCGCCTCCGCCTTCGCCTCATCGACGAGGCCGGTGGCGAGGAAGGTACGCCCACAGCAGAACGGCCGCTCGCCGCTTCCGGCCGTCACCGGCGTCACGCGATAGCCGGCTGCTTCGAGCACCGTCAGGGCGGCGCGCGCGTTCTCGGGCTCGAAGTAGTTGTTGAACGTGTCGACGAACAGCGCGACCTCGCGAGGTGGTTCATCGCGTAGGGGCGCGCCGCGCGCGCCCTGGCCGAAGAAGGTATCCCGCCGCCAGCGCGGCAGACTGCGCTTCGCCGAGAGACCGAGGAGTTTCTCGCCGACGGCGCGCGCGCCGGGGACGCCATCGCGGAGATTGAAGAGCCAGGCGAGCTTCGCCGCGCGCGGCGCGTAGCGCGGGAGGCAGGCGACGAGCTTGTCGAAACGGCGCAGGCCGCGGCGCTGGGCGCGGTGATGAAGGAACTCCGTCTTCATCCGCGCCATGTCGACGCCAGTCGGGCATTCGCGCCTGCAGCCCTTGCAGGAGACGCAGAGATCGAGCGCCTCCGCCACGGCGTCCGACGAAAGCGCGTCGGCGCCAAGCTGGCCCGAGATGGCGAGGCGCAGCGTGTTCGCACGCCCGCGCGTCAGGTGCACTTCGTCGCGCGTGACGCGATAGCTCGGGCACATGGTGCCGGCGTCGAATTTCCGGCAATGGCCGTTGTTGTTGCACATCTCGACCGCGGCCGCGAAACCGTTGCGGTTCTCGCGCGTGGCCCATTCGGACCAATCGAGCGCCGTCGCGATCTCCGGCGTCGCGTAGCCGGGCTTGAAGCGGAACGGCGAGCGCTCGTCCATCTTGGGCGGGCGCACGATCTTGCCGGGGTTCATGATATTGTGAGGATCGAGCGCCGCCTTCACCTCTTCGAACGCGCGCGCGAGCTTGGGCCCGAATTGCCACGCCACCCATTCCGAGCGCACCAGCCCGTCGCCGTGCTCGCCGGAATAGGCGCCCTTGTATTCGCGCACCATGGCGGCGGCCTCCTCGGCGATCGCGCGCATCTTGGCGGCGCCGTCGCGGCGCATGTCGAGGATCGGGCGCACATGCAGCGTGCCGACCGAAGCGTGCGCATACCATGTGCCCGTGGTGCCGTGTTTGGTGAAAACGTCGGTCAGGCGCTGCGTGTAATCCGCGAGGTGCTCGAGCGGCACCGCGCAATCCTCGATGAAGCTCACCGGCTTTCCGTCGCCCTTCATCGACATCATGATGTTGAGACCGGCCTTGCGCACCTCCCAGAGATCGCGCTGGGGTGCCGCCTCGGTCATCTCGACGACGCTGCCGGGCAGGCCGAGATCGGCCATCAGCGCGACGAGCTGCTTCAAGCGCGCGATTTGCTCGCTGCGGTCCTCGCCCGCGAATTCGGTCAGCAACAGCGCCTTTGGCTTGCCGATCAGCGCGGCATCGACGATGCGGCGAAACGCCGGATTCTCGCGCGCCAGGTCGATCATGGTGCGGTCGACGAGCTCGACCGCGGTGGGCGCGAGCTTCACGATGTGCCGAGTCAGCTCCATCGCACGGTAGAAGGAGTTGAAGTTCACGACGCCGAGCACCTTGTGTTTCGGGAGCGGCGCCAGCTTCAGCGTTATCGCGCGCGAATAGGCGAGCGTGCCTTCCGATCCCACCAGCAGATGCGCGAGGTTGACCGAGCCGTCCGGCGTGTAGGGCCGCTCGCTCTGCGGATGGAAGATGTCGAGATTGTAGCCGCCGACTCGGCGCAGCATTTTGGGATACATGCGCTCGATCTCGCCGCGCTCCCGAAACGCCGCCGCCTCGATGCGCGCGGCGATGGGCGCCAGAACATTGCTCTTCCTCGCCTCGTCGAGCGGCCCGAAACGCGCCTCGCTGCCGTCGGCGAGGATCGCGTCGACGCCGAGCACGTTGTGGACCATGTTGCCGTAGGCGATCGAGCGGGCGCCGCAGGAATTGTTGCCGGCCATGCCGCCGATCGTCGCCTGCGCCGAAGTCGAGACATCGACCGGGAACCAGAGGCCGTGCGGCTTCAGCCATGCATTGAGATGATCGAGCACGATGCCAGGCTCGACCGTGACGGTGCGCTCCCCTTTGTCGAACGAAACGACCTTGTCGAGGAACTTGCTGCCGTCGATGACGAGCGCGGCACCCACGGTTTGCCCGCATTGCGAAGTTCCGGCGCCGCGCGGCAGCACCGGAATGCGCTCCTCGCGCGCGATGGCGAGCGCCGCCCGCACATCCTCGTCGCTCTTCGGGACGACGACGCCGATCGGCTCGATCTGATAGATCGACGCATCCGTGCTGTACCGCCCGCGCGTTCCGGCGTCGAACAGCACCTCGCCCTCGACCGCGCCGCGCAGGCGCCGCGCCAGCGCGCTGTCGTTGGATTTCACTGTGGATGACACCTGCACGGCGTCAGCACTTTCCCGCTGATCCCAGCCTTACATTAGTAGCGCGCGCAGCAAGCGCAATCGCTTCGGCCAGGCGGATTGATGAGGTCAGTGCCAGGCGTGAAGCGGATGCCCGCGCGTGCCCCAGAAAACATACCAACGGCCAGCGCTGTGAAGGATGTCGATCTTGTCGTCGAACGTGAGCGTCGGTTGGCTATTTCGCTTTGCGCGCGAACGGCGGGATCGCGCTGTTCGCATGAGCTGGTTCCACTCGGCCTCATGGCCGTGTTTCGGCCGGCCCACATGACATAGATCGAGTCCCATGACCGCCTTCTACAACTAATGGGATAGTACCTGGCAGATTTTGCCGCCCCTCGGTCAGTCAAAGCAAGGGTAGTGGCGAGCGGCTAGCGCGTAGGGGCGCGCTGCGCGCGCCCTTCGCACTGATCGCTCGATTGTCGTGCCGCAGGGAGGCAGGGCGCGCGCAGCGCGCCCCTACGCGGCGAATGCCTCGTCCGCCTGCGCTAGTACCACGCCTGAATCGGATGGCCGCGGGTGCCCCAGAAGATGTACCAGCGCCCGGCGGTGCGCAGAATCTCGAGCTGCTCCTCGAAGCTCGGCCCCTGCGCCCGCGCCTCAGCCTTCGGCTTGCCGCCCCACCAGCTCCGCGCCGGCGGTTTCGGCGGCGGCGGGCCCGCCGCTGCCGCGCGATCGGCGGCGTCGAGCAGCTGCTTGCCGTAGTCGACGGCCTCGTCCGGGCGCATGCAATCGGTCCAGGCCATGCTGACCAAGTCGCCCCCGACCAGGTCTTCGCAGGCTTCGAGGAACGAGCCGCGGAAGCTGGTATCGTCGACGCCGCCATACATCCCGGCATGGGTGAAATTCGGGATTCCGTCGCAGTTTCCGCGCAGCAGCGCGAGCACGCGGTAGCCGCGCATCTCTTCGAGGAGCTGCGCGTCGCTCTTGGACGGATCGCGGCCCGGTTGCGCCAGCAGCCACGCATCGGCCGCCGAATCCACGCCGACGCTCGGCGCGCCGACATCGTCGTAGGGCGCAACCGAGATCTCGAGGCGCCGTTCGGCTTCCGCTTCGCTCTCCTTGTCGCCGTCGTAGAGCTTCTGCATCAGCTCGACCCACCGGGCTTCTTGGCCGGGCTTCGGGCGCCCTGCCGGAAATACATCGAGTCCCATGCTTTCCTCGCCCGGTGGGAAGAATTGGTCGGAGCCGGCCCGGTTTCCCGGTCGCCGGCCCCGCATGCGGCGCGCCCGCTGTGCAGTGCGGCCGCTTGTGATACGGTACTCGGGTTTCCTGAAAAGAGTGTATAGAAGCCATGACCAAGTCAGGCATCGGCGCGGGCGGACGGCATTTCCTGCAGATACCGGGCCCCACCAACGTGCCCGACCGCGTGCTGCGGGCGATCGATCGGCCGACGATCGACCACCGGGGTCCCGATTTCGCGAAGCTTGGGCAGCGCGTGCTCGCCGGCATGCAGTGGGTGTTCCGCTGCGCGGGGCCGGTGTTCATCTATCCTTCGTCAGGCACCGGCGCGTGGGAGGCGGCGCTCGTCAACACGCTCTCGCCCGGCGATCGCGTGCTGATGTACGAGACCGGGCATTTCGCGACGCTCTGGAAAAACATCGCGGTGAAGCTCGGCCTCGTGCCCGAATTCCTCGCCAGCGACTGGCGGCGCGGCGCTGATGCCGCGCAGATCGAGGCACGGCTCAAGGCGGATGCGGCGCACGCGATCAAGGCGGTCTGCGTCGTCCACAACGAGACCGCGACCGGCTGCGTCTCCCCGATCGCCGAAGTGCGGAAAGCCATCGACGCCGCGCAGCATCCGGCGCTGCTGATGGTCGATACGATCTCGTCGCTCGCCTCGATCGACTACCGGCACGACGAATGGGGCGTCGATGTCACGGTCGGCGGCTCACAGAAGGGCCTGATGCTGCCGCCCGGCCTTGCCTTCAACGCCGTGAGCGAGAAGGCGCTGGTCGCCTCGAGGACGGCGAGGCTGCCGCGCTCCTACTGGTCGTGGGAGGAGATGGCGGGGCCGAACGCCAGCGGCTATTTCCCCTACACGCCGTCGACCAATCTGCTGTTCGGTCTCGCCGAAGCGATCGCGATGCTCGAGGAGATTGGCCTCGAGGCCGTTTTCGCGCGCCACGCGCGGCACGGCGAGGCGACGCGGCGCGCGGTGCGCGCCTGGGGCCTCGAGCTCCTCTGCGTCGACCCCAACCACTATTCGGCCTCGCTCACCGCCGTTCTGATGCCGGCGGGCCACGACGCCGATGCGTTCCGCAAGACCGTGCTCGAGAATTTCAACATGTCGCTCGGCAACGGCCTCTCCAAGGTGGCGGGCAAGGTGTTCCGCATCGGGCACCTGGGCGACTTCAACGACCTCATGCTCGCGGGCACGCTGGCCGGCATCGAGATGGGTTTCGTGCTGGCCGGGGTTCCGCACAAGAAGGGCGGCGTCGCGGCGGCGCTCGATTATCTCGCGGGCGTCAGGCAAAGTGCCGCACCGAAGAAGGCGGCCGCGCGCTCCTAGCGCAAAGCTCCAGGAGATCGCCGGCGCACTGCGACCCGAGGGAATGCCCGATGAACAACGCCGCCACGGCTGCCGGCGAGGACGAAGTCCTTTACGACGTGCGCGAGGGCATCGCCCGCCTGGTGTTCAACCGGCCGCAGGCCCGCAACGCGCTCACCTTCGCCATGTATGAGCGCTTGGCGGAGATTTGCCAGCGCATCGACGAAGACCCGTCGGTCAAGGCGATGATCCTGACCGGCGCCGGCGACCAGGCCTTCGCCGCCGGCACCGACATCTCGCAATTCCGCACGTTCAAGACGCCGCAAGACGGGATCGACTACGAGGAGCGGATGGACAGAGTGCTCGGAACCTTGGAGCGCTGCCGGGTGCCGACGGTCGCCGCAGTTTCCGGCGCCTGCACCGGCGGCGGCGCCGGCATCGCGCTCGCCTGCGATCTCCGCATCGCGACACGTTCCGCCAAATTCGGATTCCCGATCGCGCGCACGCTGGGCAATTGCCTCTCCATGGCGAACTACGCGCGACTCGCGGGCGTGATCGGCGCCGCGCGCACGAAGGAAGTGATCTTCACGGCGCGCCTCATCGATGCCGCGGAGGCGCTGAGCGTCGGTCTTGTCTCGGAAGTGGTGGAGGACGCGGCGGCCCTTGCCGCGCGCGCCGACGCGCTCGCCCGCCTCATCGCCGGCCATGCCCCCCTCACGCTGCAAGCCACCAAGGAAGCCCTGCGCCGGCTCCAAACACGCCTCGGCCGCGACGAGGGCAAGGACCTCATCCTGATGTGCTACACCAGCCAGGACTTCCGCGAGGGGATGGACGCTTTCCTGAACAAGCGTCCGGCGAAATGGACGGGCCGCTGATCGCGGCCTCCGCCCCGCTCAGGCCGACCGCAGAACCGATGAGGAAGTGATGGGGCCGCTCTCTGGTTTGAAGGTGATCGATCTCACCCATGTCATGGCGGGGCCCACCTGCACGCTGATGCTCGCCGACATGGGCGCCGACGTCGTCAAGGTCGAGAAGATGCCGGACGGCGACGATACGCGGCGCACGATTCCGCCGAAGATCGGCGACGAAGCCGCGCCGTTCCTGATGATGAACCGCAACAAGCGCGGGATCGTCCTCGACCTGAAGACGGCCGAGGGCGCCCTGGTCCTGCGCCGGCTCGCGAAAGGCGCGGATGTCTTGGTCGAGAACTTCGCGCCGGGCGTCATGGAGCGATTCGGTCTGGGCTACGAGGAGCTTAAGAAGGAGAATCCCGCCCTCATCTATTGCTCGCTCTCGGGCTTCGGCCACACCGGCCCTTACCGGACTCGCCGCGGCTTCGATCTGGTCGCGCAGGCCATGAGCGGCATCATGACCTTCACGGGCACGGCCGGCGGCCCGCCGACCAAGTGCGGCCCCCCGCTCTCCGACATAACGGCGGGCATTCTGGCAGCCATGGGAATCCTCGCCGCCTACGCGCATCGGCTCAAGACCGGCGAGGGACAGCGGGTCGAGACCTCGCTGTTCGAGGCGGCGCTGGTGCAAACCTATTGGCAGGCGGCGATTGCGCTGGCCACGGGCGCAGCGCCGCGCGCGATGGGCTCGGCGCACCCGCTCAACGCACCCTATCAGGCGTTCGAGGCCGCGGATGGCTGGATCGTCATCGGCGGCGCCAATCAGAAGAATTGGCTGCGCACGCTCGAGGCGCTCGGCGCGCCGGAGCTGGCCGAGGACCCCCGCTTCCGCGCCAACGCGGACCGCATGGCGAATCTCGCGGCGCTCGAGGCCGAGCTCGCCCGCCGCTTTCGGACAAAGCTGGCGGCGCATTGGCTCGCGCGTTTCGAGGCGGAGGGCGTGCCGTGCGGGCCGGTCTACGACATGGTGCAGGCGCTCAACGATCCGCAGACGACGGCGCGCGAGATGGTCGTGGAGGTCAAGCACTCGACCTTGGGGCCGGTCAAGACGCTCGGGCTGCCGCTGAAGTTCTCGCAAACGCCCGGCAAGGTGCGAAAAGGCGCCCCGTTCTACGGCGAGCACACACGCGAAGTGCTGGACGAGGCGGGCTATTCTGCGGCCGCAATCGACGAGCTGGTCAAAGCGCGCGCGATCGTTTGCGTGGGCGCAGCGGGTCAGGACATGGCATCGGCACGCCTCGCGCGCGCGGCGCGCAAAACCTGACGGACCAGCGGCCACAGGACGGACAAAGCGGCGATAGCGATGATCGTGCCCGAGATGGGCCGTGTCACGAGGATCGACAGATCGCCGAGCGACATCGTCAAGCTGCGCCGGAGCTGGTCTTCCAGCAGCGGGCCCAACACGAGCCCGAGGATCAGCGGGCCCTCGGGGAATTTGAGCTTGCGCAAGAGATAGCCGGCCACACCCGCGGCCAGCATGACATAGACCTCGAAGATGTTCGTCTCGGCCGCGTAGACGCCGATGAAGGCGAAGAACAGCGTGGCGGGGCCGAGGATCTCGTAGCGGATGCGGATGAGGCGCACCCAGATGCCGATCAGCGGCAGATTGAGGATGAGCAGCATCACGTTGCCGACATACATGCTGGCGATGAGGCCCCAGACCAGGCCCGGATTGGTCTCGAAAAGGCGCGGGCCGGGTCGTACGTCGTTGAGGATGAGCGCCGCGAGGATCACGGCCGCGGTGCCGGAGGCCGGGATGCCGAGCGTTAACAGCGGCACCATCGCGCCGGTGGCGCTGGCGTTGTTGGCGGCCTCGGGTGCCGCGATGCCTTCGATGGCGCCCGTCCCGAACTTTTCCGGATGGCGGGACGCCCGGCGCTCGGCGACGTAGGCGATCATCGTGGACGCGGTGGCGCCGATGCCGGGCAGCGTACCGAGGAAGAAGCCCATCACGGTGCCGCGCAGGATCGACATGCGGGCTGCGACCCAATCGGCGGTATCCGGCAGCAGGCGGCGGAGCTTGCCGCGCACGGGCTCGGTGCGCAGCTTCTTCTCGATGTTCTCGAGCACTTCGGCGACGCCGAACATGCCGACGATGACCGAGAGGAAGCTGATGCCTTCGAGCAGGTTCGGGACGCCGAACGTGAAGCGCGAGACGCCGCTTTGCGTGTCGATGCCGACCGTGCCGATCATGAGTCCGAGCACGCCCATGATCATGCCCTTTACGACGGACTCGCCGAGCAGCGCGCCGATCGCCGTCAGCGACAGGATCATCAAGGCGGCGTATTCGGGAGGGCCGAAGGTGAGCGCCACTTTCGCCAGCGTCGGCGCCACGATCATCAGCGCCACGACACCGGCCGTGCCGGCAATGAACGACGAGATCGCCGCCATGCCGAGCGCCTGGCCGGCGCGCCCTTGCCGCGCCATTTGATACCCGTCGAGGCAGGTCATCACCGACGTCGATTCGCCCGGCAGATTGAGCAGGATGGCCGTGGTCGAACCGCCGTACTGCGCGCCGTAGTAGATGCCGGCGAGCATGATGATCGCCGAAGTGGAATCCATCCCGATGGTCGCCGGGATGAGGATGGCGACCCCGGTGATGGTGCCGAGCCCAGGCAGCACGCCGACCGCGGTGCCCAGCACCGCGCCGAGAAAGCAATAGAACAGGTTGTGCGGCGTGAGCGCGACCGAGAAGCCGTGCGCGAGGCTCTCCAGGATTTCCATCAGAACGGCAGCGGCAGAAAGCCGGCGGGAAGCCTGAGCTTCAGGACGGTCACGAAGACGAGATGCGCCGAGACGGCGAGAAAGCCCGGCGCCGCGAGCCACATCCACCACGGCACGCGCCCGAAGAGAGGCGTGACCGCGACGAGGAAGCAGAACGAGCTCAGGAGGAAGCCGAGCGTATCGAGCAGCAGCGCGTAGGCGAGAATCGCCGCGAGCGCGAGCCCGATCTTGGCCACGCCGCGCGACGAGAGCTCGATCCGTGTATTCGCTTTCTCGCCGCGCCCCAGCAGCGCCTTGCCGAAAAGCGCGGCGCAGAGGAACAGCATCAGCGAGGCATAGATGATGGGAAGGAAGCCGGGCGTCGTGGACGCGCCGTAGCGCGGCACGGGAAGCTGCAGCGCGATGTAGAGATAGAATGCGGCCGCCGCGCCAAGCGCGACGGCCGCGATTCCTTCGAGATAGCGAAGGGTCAAGAAGCTTACTTCGCCTTGAGCAAGCCGAGCTTCTCGAACACCGCCTTGTACTGGTCGTGCTCCTTGTGGACGTAGCTCATGAGCTGATCGCCCACGAGCCAGCCGTCTCCTTGATTTACTCTTGCGAGATACCCCTTCTGCCAATCGTCCGTCGCCCGCATCTTGGTCAGCGTCTCGACCCAGAAAGCAACCACCTCCTTGGGCAGCCCGGGCGGGCCCCCGATGCCGCGCCAGTTGTAGCTCACCATGTCGACGCCGGCCTCCTTGAAGGTCGGGACGTCCGGGAAGTCGGAGATTCGCTTGGTATCGGCGACGGCGAGAATGCGCACCTGGCGCGCCTTGTATTGCTCGACGCATTCGCTCGGATTGGCCCACGCCGCGTCCACATGGCCGCCGAGGAGCGTCGTCAGCACCTCGTTGCCGCTCTTCGTGATGAGATAGTTGGTCTCCATCTTGATCGCGGCGTCGAAGTCGAGCGAGGCGACGTGGTCCTGCGAACCGGTCGCCGTGCCCGCGATAGTGAGTTTCTTCGGCCCGCGCTTCTTGGCCTCGGCGACCACGTCGGCGAGCGTCTTGAACGGCGAATCGGCCTTGACGATGAGGAAGTTCACGTCGTCGACGAGCTTCGCGATGTAGGTGAAGTCTTTCTTGTAGTCCTGCGGAGCCTCGCCCAGCAGCTGCTGCAGCACCGGATTCGGATCCATCACGCCGAGCGTGTAGCCGTCCGGCTTCGCGCGGCTGAATTGCGTGCGCGCGATGGCGCCGCCGCCGCCCGGCCGGTTCACGACCGCGATGGGCACCGGCACGAGCTTGTGCTGCTCGAGGACCTTGACCATGTTGCGGATCATGATGTCGCTGCCGCCGCCGGCCGCGTAGGGGATGATGATCTCGATCGGGCGCGCCGGATACTTGTCCTGCGCTGCGGCCGAGACACTGACGCCGAGAACGGCGAGGGTTGCCAGAAGCAATCGCACACGCATCGTTTCCTCCATGCGGCGGATTCTTCTGCGACCGCCGCTTCTGCTCATTGGTTGGCCGGGACGGCCCCGGAGAGACGCCGAAGGCAATGCAATGATAGCTATGTTCTGAATCGGTTATAAGCCACGACGCCGAAGGCGAAGGGCCCGCTCTTTCGCGCCGCCGCCTGCAAGATCACCTAGCCGATTGTCCGCCTGGCGCGACGAAATAAAGTTGCGCGCGCCGTTGACATGGCGGATTTCACCGCTATGTTGCAGTGCACATAGATTCCTCGCGATCGCGCGAAGGCGCCCGGCCCGGCCTTTTAAGGCCACCCTGCCAGCGGCGCACTTTCTCGAAGAATTCCCAAACCAACATCGCCGGCCCCAGTTTCGCGTGGGGCCTCAGAACGCGCCCGAAGGCGGCCGCACAATCCCGTGCGGACCCGCGTTTTCCGCGCACATAAAGGACTGAACTTGACGACTTCCTTCGCTTCCCTCGGCCTCGCCGAGCCCATTCTCCGTGCCTTGAAGGACGAGGACTACGAGACCCCCACCCCCGTCCAGGCCCAGGCCGTTCCGGCGCTTCTCGCCGGCAAGGATCTGCTCGGCATCGCCCAGACCGGCACCGGCAAGACCGCGGCTTTCGCCCTTCCGATCCTCCAGCACCTCTCCGCCAGCCGCGCGCACCCCGTGCCGAAGAGCCCGCGTGCGCTCATTCTGGCGCCGACGCGCGAGCTCGCGATCCAGATCGCCGACGCGTTCCGCGCCTATGGCCGTTTTCTCGGCTTGCGCCAGACCGTGGTCGTGGGCGGTGTCGGCTATCAGCCGCAGATCCAGGCCCTGCACCGCGGGGTCGACATCCTCGTCGCGACGCCGGGCCGCCTCATGGACCACATGGATTCGGGGCATGTCCGCCTCGGCCGCGTGACCCACCTCGTCCTCGACGAAGCCGACCGCATGCTCGACATGGGCTTCGTGCGCGACGTGCGCCGCATCGTGGCGGCCCTGCCGAAGCGCCGTCAGTCGATGTTTTTCTCGGCGACGATGCCACCTGATGTGGCGAAGCTCGCCAGCGAGATGCTGTTCCAGCCCGTGCGCGTCGCGGTGACGCCGCAAGTCGTGACCGTCGACAAGATCAAGCAGACCGTCCACTTCGTGAACGCCGCCGACAAGCGCACGCAGCTCGTCAAGCTGCTCGGCGACCCGGCCCTGGCGCGCGTGATCGTGTTCACGCGCACCAAGCACGGCGCCAACCGCGTGGCCGAGACGCTCGAGCGCTCGCGCATTCCGGCCGACGCCATCCACGGCAACAAGTCGCAGAATGCCCGCCAGCGCGCGCTCGAGCGCTTCCGCTCGGGCCGCGCCCGCGTGCTCGTCGCGACCGACATCGCCGCGCGCGGCATCGACGTGGACGGCATCACCCATGTCGTGAACTTCGAGCTGCCCAACGTGCCCGAGACCTATGTCCACCGCATCGGCCGCACCGCGCGCGCCGGCGCCGAGGGCGCAGCGATCTCGCTCTGCGACGGCAGCGAGCGCGCGTATCTGCGCGACATCGAGCGCCTCACCAGGCGCAGCATCGCCGTGATCGGCGGGCAGCCGATTGCGTTCGCCGAAAAGGCGAAGCAGGCCCAGCCCAACCGGCACGGCCCCGCCAATCATTGGCACCGCCGCCGCTTCTCGCGAAGCGCCGCCTAAGTTCCCGGCCGCCGGCGCAGTCACCGCTGCGTCGGCGTAGCCGCCGAACTGCACGCACCGACAAGGCGCGCGCGATTGCGCATGCGCCAAATCCCGGTAGAGTTCCGGGCATGGGTGCTCGCGTCCTGCTTCTCTGGCTCGACGGCTACGATCCCGCCGTCGGCGATGCGCTGATGGCCGAAGGGCGCTTGCCGCGGCTCCAGCGCCTGCGCGACGCGAGCGCGCGGTTCGCGCTCGATCATGGCGCCGCGCGCTGGACCGGCCTTGCCGGCGAACACCTCAGCACCGGGCTCTCGGCCGACGATGCGGGCCGCCAATCCGCGCTTCACTTCGATGCCGCGCACTACACGATCTGGCAGGAAGGCACATCGCGCGCGCCGTTCACCGCCAGTCTCCGCGCGCGGACGGTGGTGTTCGACGCCACCTATTTCGATCTCGAGCGCGCGCCGGATACGCGCGGCCTCGTGCATTGGGGCGCGCACGATCCCGGCGTGAAGCCGGCGTCGCGTCCGGCGGGGTTGCACGAGGAGCTGAAGCAGCGCTTCGGCCCTTACCCCGAGCAATGGATCTACGGCTACGTTTGGCCCTCGCCCGCGCGCGCCAAGGCGATGGGCGACGCGCTGGCCGCGGCCGCTCGCTTGCGCGGCGAGGCGGCGCGCTGGTTGCTGGCGGAGCGCCTGCCCGATTGGGACCTCGCCATCGTCGTCTCGGGCGAGCTTCATTCCGCCGCGGAAGCGCTCTGGCACGGCTACGACCGCGACCATCCGCTGCACCGTATGCCGTCGGCCGGACCCGCTGGCGCCGGGTTCATCGCCGTTTATGAGGCCGTCGACCGCATGGTGGGTCGCCTCGGCGACGCGTTCCCCGATGCCGCCTTGGTCGTCTGCTCCCTGCACGGCATGGGACCGAACAACTCCGATGTGCCGAGCATGGTGCTGCTGCCGGAGCTGCTGTTTCGCTACCGATTCGGCGAATCGCTCATGACCGGAAGGCCGGAGTGGGCCGCCGGCCCCGACATGATGCCGTCGCTCCCGGAAACGGCCGCCTGGTGGCCGGGCTTGCTGAAGCAGGGCTTCCGCCAGCCCGAGCATTGGAGCTTGCGGCTGAAACGGCGCGCGCGGCCCGCGGAAGCAGCACCCATCTGGCCCGAAGACGGCTCGAATACCGCACGCATTTCGGTCGATCCCATCTGCGCTACCTGGTATCGGCGATTCTGGCCCGCGATGCGCGCGTTCGCCCTTCCTTCGTATTACGACGGCCGCGTCCGCGTGAACCTGGTCGGGCGCGAGTCGGAGGGACGCGTGCCGCGCTGGGCCTATAATTTCGCGCTGAACGCGATCGAACGGCTGGTGCGCGGCTGCCGCGACATTCGCACGGGCGAGCCGGTCGTGGCCGCGATCGACCTGCCGGCGCGGCGCGATCCCTACGCTCTCGACGCTGCCAGCGCGGACATGCTGATTCTCTGGCGCAGTTCGCCGGTGGGCTTCGTGCATGAGCGCTTCGGCCGTATCGGCCCGGTGCCGCCGCAACGCCCCGGCGGCCATACCGGCGGGCAAGGCATGGCTTATCTCTGCGGAAACGGCTTGGGGCCCGGCGACTACGGGGTGCGCAGCGCGTTCGACGTCGTACCGACGGTGATCGATCTGCTCGGCGAAGCGAAGCCCGCGGAGATCAGCGGCGCGAGCCTTCTTCCCGCCGCGAGCGAGCCACTGCGCTTGGCTGCCGAATAGCGGCGCAATGGCGCCGTGCTTTCCATCGGGAAACCATGTTTTCGGCGCGGCCCCGCATTTTTTTCGATCGAGCGTAGGGCCAGGACGGGCGCATCCGTGCTCGCCCGATTCGGCTTTCGCCGTGGTCGATTGGACGGCCTATGTGATCCTCATCGTCGTGATCGGCGGCATCGGCACGATCGAGGGGCCTATTATCGGCGTGCTCGTGTTCTATCTCCTGCAGACTTACCTCGCGGGCTACGGCAGCTGGTATCTCATCCTTTTGGGCGCGCTCGCGATCGCCATCATGCTGTTTGCGCCGAAGGGCATCTGGGGCTACGTCTCCGAGCGCTACGGGCTCGTGCTGTTCCCGATCCGGCGCCGCCTCGTCGGCCACGAACAGCCGCGCTGATCGCAGGAGGAACCTGCTTGATTCCGCCGCTCGCCACGCTGCACGCCGCCGCCGCGCGCGCCAAGCCCCATATACACCGGACGCCGCTGTTGCGTTCGGCGGCCTTCAGCAAGCTCACCGGCCACGACGTCTATGTCAAGGCCGAGACGCTGCAGAAGACCGGCTCGTTCAAGCCGCGCGGCATGATCAACAAGCTCATGCAGCTTTCGCCCGAGGAAAAGAGCCGCGGCGCCATCACCTTCTCGGCCGGCAACATGGCGCAGGGGCTGGCGTACGGCGCCGCCATCGCGGGCATAAAGGCCGTGGTCGTCATGCCCGCTGCCGCGAGCCGGCTCAAGGCGGAGGCGACGAAAAGCTACGGCGCCGAGGTGGTGCTGCACGGCGACGTCTCGGAGAGCTACGCGCGTTGCCTCGAGCTCATCGACCGCCACCACTACACCTTCGTCAAGTTCGACGATCCGGAGGTGATGCAGGGTCACGGCTCGCTGGCCTTGGAGATCTTCGAGGACCTGCCCGACCTCGATGCCATCGTCGTTCCGGTCGGCGGCGGCGGCTTGATCGGCGGCACGATCATGGCGCTGCGCGCCTCGGGATCGAAGGCGCGCATCTTCGGCGTCGAGCCCGACGGCGCCGACGTGATGCGCCTTTCGCTCGAAGCCGGCAAGCCTTTGCGCTCGCCGCCCAAGCCCACGATCGCCGACGGATTAGCGCCGCCCTTCGCCGGCGAGCGCTGCTTCCCGCTGGTGCGCGATCACGCCGAGGCGATGGTGCTGGTGAGCGAGGCGCAGTTGGGCGAGGCGATCAAGCTGCTGCTGACGCGCATGAAGCTATTGGCCGAAGGCGCCGGCGCCGCCTCGCTCGCGGGCCTCCTCCACGGCAAACTGCCGCTCACGCCGGGCTCCAAGGTCGTCTGCGTGCTCTCGGGCGCGAACATCGATCCCGAGCGCTTGAAGAACGTGCTCTAGCTAGCGCCAAAACTCCTTCGTCGCGATCCGCGCCCCTTCGGCCATGGCGGCGAGCTTGGCCCAGACGACATCGACATCGATCGCAGCCTGGCCAACCCAGGTGCCGTAGCCGCAATCGGTTCCGGCGATGACGTTCTCGCGCCCGACCAGCTTGGCGTAGCGGCCGATGCGCTGCGCGACCAGTTCCGGGTGCTCGATGAAATTGGTCTTCGATTCGAGCACGCCGGGGATGAGCACCTTCCCTTCGGGCAGCTTCACGGTCTCGAACAGCTTCCATTCATGCGCGTGGCGCGGATTGGCCGCCTCGAACGAAATTCCGGCCGGGCGCGCGGCAAACACCACGTCGATGATGTCGGCCAGCGGCACGTCGCAATGATGCGGTCCTTCGTAGTTGCCCCAGCAGAGATGGATGCGGAGCTGCTCGGGCGGAATGCTGGCGAGCGCATGATTGAGCGCTTCGACGTTGAGCCGAGCGCGCTTCTTGAATTCGTCGAGCGAGAGATCGGCGTATTGGATGTGGCGCCCCATCGCGAGATCGGGGCAATCGATCTGCAGCAGGAAGCCGGCTTTCGCGACGGTCTCGTACTCCTGCTTCATCGCCTCGGCGATCGCGAACAGGTATTTCTCGAGCGTCGGATAGTGCTCGTTCTTGAAGAACAGCGCGATCACGCCCGGCGACGCCGCGCTCATGAAACCTTCGATTGCCTTCACGCCGGCGATGGCGGCCTTCAAATTGTCGGCGTCGGCGCGCGCGGCGCCGGCATCGGCCACCGAGATCGGCGCGTTGCAGCCCGGCGTCTTCCGCCGCGACCGGCCGGGATCGCCGAAGACGCGCTTCGCCAGCCCCGGAAAATCGACGAGGTCCTGATAGCTGAAGGATTGGCTGGCGCCGCCGAAGCCGGCGAGCCTGTCCTTGACATAGGTGGCGTAGGACGGCTTCGAGAGCTCGCCGTCGTTGACGATATCGACGCCGGCATCGGCCTGCTTCTTCACGACCTCGGCGACGGCCGATTTGACGCGCGCCGCCAGCGCGGCGCGGTCGACCGGCACGCCCTCTTCCTTCGCGAACATCATCTTGATGAGATCGGGCGGGCGCGGCAGGCTGCCGGTGTGCGTGGTCAGGAACCGCTCGCTGCTGCGCCTCATGCCGCCTCCCGCCTTTGCTTTTGCGGCGGACGCCATCACCGCGCGGAGGTCCGCCCCGCCGCCTGAGCTTAGCCGACCAGTTTGATCGACGTCTTGAGCAACGTGTCGGCGCGCGCCGACGGACCGACATAGATCTCGAGCGCGCCCGGCTCCCAGCGCGGGGCGAGCTTGCCGTCGAAAATGACGAGGGCGTCGCACGGGAGCACCAGGCGCACCGTGCGCCGCTCGCCGGGCTCGAGGAACACCTTCGCCATGCCCTTGAGCTCCAGCACCGGGCGCGAGACGCTGGCGACCGGGTCGCGCACGAACAGCAGCACGGTCTCCTCGCCGGCAGCTTTTCCCTGGTTGGCCACGTCGACTTCGACCGCGAGCGCGCCGCTTTCGCTGAGCTCGGCGGGCGAGGCGCGGAGATCGGAATAGACGAAGCGCGCGTAGGAGAGGCCGTGGCCGAACGCGAACAGCGGCTCGTTCGGCAGGTCGATGTATTTGCTCGAGTAGCGGAAGGCGGGATCGATCGGGCGCCCGGTGGGCAGGCGCGAATAGAAGATCGGAATCTGCCCGACTTCCACCGGCCAGGTGACCGGCAGGCGCGCGCTCGGATTCCAGCGGCCCATGAGCACGTCGGCGACGGCATGGCCGGCTTCGCTGCCGAGATACCAGCACGCGAGCACGGCCTCGGCGCGCTCGAACAGCCACGGCACCATGAGCGGCCGTCCCGACGAGAGCAGCACCACCGAGGGTTTGCCGAGCTCGAGCACGGCGCGCGCGAACTCGTTCTGCAGGCCCGGCAGTCCGGGTTTGGCGCGCGAGCCCGCCTCGCCGCTCATCCAGCGCAACTCGCCGAGGCAGAGAACGACGAGATCGGCGGCGCGGGCGAGATCGAGCGCCCCCTTGATGCCGCTCGCGTCTTCGCCGTCAGCCTCGACACCGCGCGCGACGTCGACGCGGCTCTGCGGCCACGCCGCGCGGAGACCCGCGGCATAGGAGGCCATCTCCTCGCCGCGCCCCGCGCCCGACCAGGGCCCGAGCATCTCCTCGGCGATGTCGGCGAGCGGGCCAAGCACCGCCACCCGCGTCGGCGGCGCGGCGATCGGCAGGCGATCGTTGCGGTTTGTGAGCAGCACGATCGAGCGCCGCGCGGCCTCGCGCGCCACGGCGCGATGCTCGGCGACGCGCTCGGCGGTCATCACGGGCGCGCCCTTGCGATAGGGGTCCTCGAAGAGGCCGAGCACGGCCTTCAGCGCCAGCACGCGGCGCACGCAGGCATCGATATCGGCCATGCCGACGAGCCCGCGCTCGAGCGCCACGGGCAGGCCGCGCGTGTAGGCCGTCGCCATCATGTCGATGTCGACGCCGGCCTTGAGCGCAAGCGCGGCCGCTCCTGGCAGATCGGAAGCCACGCCGTGCGCCATCAGCTCGGCGATCGCGTTGTAGTCGCTGATGATGACGCCGTCGAAGCCCCAGCGCGCGCGCAGGAGATCGCGCAGCACGCCCGCGTGCGCAGTCAGCGGCACGCCCGCGAGATCGGTGAAGGCCGGCATGATCGCCGCTGCGCCGGCCGCGACCGCGGCGCGGAACGGCGGCAGATAGACCTCGTGAAATGCCCGCTCGGAGAGCTCGACTTGCGCATATTCGCGCCCGGCCATGACCGCGCCGTAGCCGGCGAGGTGCTTCGCGGTGGCCGCGACGGCGTCAGGGGCCGCGAGATCCTTGCCCTGGAAGCCCTTCACCTTGGCCTCCGCGAGGCGGGAGGTGAGCCACGCATCTTCGCCGGCGCTTTCGGAAATGCGGCCCCAGCGCGGATCGCGCGCGACATCGAGCATCGGCGCGAAGGTGAGCGTGAGCCCGTCGGCGGCGGCTTCCACCGCCGCGATGCGCGCCGTCTTCTCCCACAGCGCCGGATCGAACGCGGCGGCCTCGGCTAGCGGAATCGGAAACACCGTGCGGTGGCCGTGCACGACGTCGAAGCCGAAGAAGAGCGGGATGCCGAGCCGCGTCTCCTCGACCGCCACGCGCTGCACCTGGCGCATCAGCGGGGCGCCGAAGAGATTGAGCATGCTGCCGAGGCCGCCGCGCTTCAGCTCCGCCATGTAATCGGCGGGCATGCCGGGCCCGGTCACGGCGAGGTCGGCGGTCAGCATGTTGAGCTGGCCGATCTTCTCCTCGAGCGTCATGGCGCCGAGCAGCTTCTCGATGCGCGTTGCCTGGTCTTGCCGTGTCATTCGCTGTTCGGTCCCCGCCAACGGAAAAAACGTGCGCGCGGCGCACGTTCGCCGCTCGCGCCTGACAAATATCAATGCAGCGGGCGCCGATGAAGCCTATTGGGATGCGGCACGCTTTCACCGCGAGAGCCGGCGCCTGTTGCGGATCGGTTAAAGCAGCTGTGGCCCGAGCGCAACACGCCGCAAAAATTTCCCGCGGACAAATGCCGTTAAGTGTTTACTTACGCTGGATTCCCAAGTATGGACGCAAATACGGCGCTAGAATTGGGGTAGTAGAAACACCGATCAGTGCCGTATTCGACAAATAAAGATTGAAGAGCTTGCGGGGGATCCTGTTCCGGTCGTTGCGCCGGGACGTCAGCTCTTGTTTGAAGGACGAAGTAGAAGAATGGGGTAACTCTGCGAAGCGCGGCGCGCGGGCAAGCGCGACGCGACGGGGCAAGCCGCGGGGTGATGGCGCAACTGCTTTGTCTGTTGCGCGCGCTTTGCCGCTCGCGCTATCGGTCGCGGGTCGGCTGGCTTGCCCTCATCCTGGTCTTCGTCGTCGGAGCCAATACCTACGGCCAGGTGCGCCTCAACGCCTGGAACGGCTCCTTCTACGATGCGCTTGCGCAGCGCTCGTTCTCGGCGCTCGGCAACGAGCTCGTCGCATTTCTCATAATCGTCGGCGGGCTGCTCACGCTGGTCGTCAGCCAGACCTGGCTGCAGGAGATGATCAAGCTCCGGCTACGCGAGTGGCTCACCCACGATCTGCTCGACGCCTGGCTGGCGCCCAAGCGCGCCTATCTGCTTTCGCACGCCGGCGATATCGGCGTGAACCCGGACCAGCGCATGGAAGAAGACGCGCGCGCGTTGGCCGATCTTACCGCTTCGTTCGCGTTCGGCCTGCTGCAGGCCACGCTGCTGCTCGTCACATTCGTCGGCGTGCTCTGGATTCTGTCGAGCCAGGTCGTCTTCTCGATCGACAAGCAGAGCTTCACCATCCCGGGCTACATGGTCTGGTGCGCTCTTCTCTACGCCGCCGCGGGATCGTGGCTCGCCTGGCTCGTCGGGCGTCCCCTCATCCGCTTGAATGCGGAAAAATGCGTGCGCGAAGCCGATCTGCGCTTCTCGCTGGTCCGCGTGCACGAATCCGCGGAAGTGATCGCGCTTCAGAAGGGCGAGCGCGACGAGCGCGCGATCCTGGGCGGGCGCGTCAACGGCGTCGTCAACATCGGCCGCGAGATCGCGGGCGGGATCGCGCGCCTGACCTGGGTGACGTCGGGCTATGGCTGGCTGGCGCTGGTCGTGCCCATCGTCGTGGCGGCGCCCGGTTATTTCGGCGGCGCCATGTCGCTGGGCGGGCTCATGATGGTGGTGGGCGCCTTCAACCAGGTGCAGCAGTCGCTGCGCTGGTTCGTCGACAACTTCGCCGCCATCGCCACCTGGCGCGCCACGTTGCTGCGCGTGATGGCGTTCCGCGACGGGCTCCAGCGCATGTCGGCCACGGCCGAACAGGCCGGCCTGGGCGACGATGAAATCACGATCGCGGTGCATCCCGAGGGCAAGCTCGCGTTCAAGGCGCTGAGCCTTGCACTGCGCGACGGCCGCGCCGAGTTCGACGCGCCGGTGGTCGAGGTGAACCGCGGCGAGCGCGTGCTGATCGTGAGCCAGGCCTGCGCCGACAAGGGCAAGCTGCTCCGCGCCATCGCCGGGCTCTGGACCCGCGGCGAGGGCACGATCCTGGTACCGCCGGCACGCGAGGTGATGTTCGTGCCGGCGCGCCCCTACCTTCCGCTCACGACGCTGCGCGCCGCCGTTGCCTATCCCGACGATGCCGCGGTTTTCGACGACGGCGCGATATGCGCGGCGCTCGAGCGCGTCCACCTCGGCCATCTGATCCCGCGGCTCGGCGAGCGCGAGCGTTGGGACAAGCTGCTGTCGCAGGACGAGCAGCAGAGCCTTGCCCTGGCGCGCCTGCTGCTCCACGCCCCGAATTGGGTGTTCTTCGAGGACACCACGGCGATGAGCAGGGAGCACGAAGCGCTGCTGCGCAGCCTGTTCGGCCGCGAGCTGGCGGAGGTAACCGTGCTGGGCTGCGCGGCCGGCCCGGCGCTTGCGGGCTTCTACACGCGGACCATCAACCTCCGCAGACACGGCGCCGATGTGAAGCCCGCCGGGCCGGAGCGCATCCCGCGCAAGCCCAAGGTGGTGCCGGCGAGCGTGGCGGCCTGAACGCGGCTCTTGCGCGCCCGCGCGGGAAGCCGATATGTCCCCGGCATGGCAGATCGGACACGCGCGCTCGACGACGCTGCGCTTCTCGACGCGGTGCAGCGCCAGACGCTGCGCTATTTCTGGGATTTCGCGCATCCGGTTTCCGGCCTTGCCCGCGAGCGCAGCAACGTGGCCTACGACTACGGCCTCGAGACGGTGACGAGCGGCGGCTCCGGCTTCGGCGTGATGGCGATCGTCGCGGGCGTGGAACGCGGCTGGATTCCGCGCGACGAGGCCGCGCGGCGCCTCCTCCATTCCACGCGCTTTCTCGCCAAGGCCAGCGCCTATCACGGCGTGTTCCCGCATTTCCTCCATGGCGAGACCGGCCGCACGATTCCGTTCTCGCGCAAGGACGATGGCGGCGATCTCGTCGAGACCTCGTTCCTGATGGCCGGCCTGCTCACCGCGCGCCAATATTTCGACGGCGCCGGCGCCGCGGAGCGCGAGCTGCGCGACCGCATCAATTGGCTTTGGTCCGAGGTCGAGTGGCTCTGGCACACGCAGGACGGGCGCGAGGTCCTCTATTGGCATTGGAGTCCGAACAACGGCTGGGCCCTGAATCACGAGATCCGCGGCTGGAACGAGTGCCTCATCACCTACGTTCTCGCCGTCTCGTCGCCGCGCTACCCGATCAAGCCCGAGGTCTATCACCGCGGCTGGGCGCGCGATGGCGCGATCAAGAACGGCAAGCGCTATTTCGACGTGACGCTGCCGCTCGGCCCCGAGCAAGGCGGGCCGATGTTCTTCGCACACTATTCGTTTCTCGGCCTCGACCCGCGCGGCCTCAAGGATCGTTACGCCGATTATTGGGAACAGAACCGCGCGCACACGCACATCAACCGCGCGCACTGCCTCGCCAACCCCAAGCACTGCAAGGGCTACGGCGCCGATTGCTGGGGCCTGACCGCTTGCGACAATTACGAGGGCTACAACGCGCATGCGCCGGACAATGATCTCGGCGTGATCGCGCCCACGGCCGCGCTCGCCTCGATACCCTATGCGCCGGAAGAGAGCCTGCGGGCGCTGCGCCATTTCTATGAACGCCTCGGCGACAAGATCTGGGGCGACTACGGCTTCAAGGACTCGTTCTGCGAGGGGCGCGATTGGGTGGCGCCTTCCTATCTCGCAATCGATCAGGGGCCGATCGTGGTGATGATCGAGAACCATCGGAGCGGGTTGCTCTGGAAGCTGTTCATGAGCTGCCCCGAGGTGCAGGCGGGTCTGAAGAAGCTCGGCTTCTCGAGCCCGAATCTGTCGGCCTAAGTCGATGACGCTCGATGATTGGATCGAGCGCCAAGCCGAGATTTCCGCGGCCAAGATGGCGCGCGCCATTTCGGCAACCGACCTCGTCTTCCGCCGGCCCGGCTTCGGGCAGTACGTGCGCCCTGCGAAGGGCTCGGTCCTCGCCTCGCCCGAAACCGATCTCGGCGGCGGACCCGACTACTTCTTCCATTGGCTGCGCGACGCGGCGGCGGTGATGGAGGCCGCGCGCATCTTGGCCGGCACGGCGCGCGATGCCGCCGCCTGGATCGCGCGGTTCGAGGATTGCGTGCGATTCAGCCTCGGTCTTAGTGGAATTTGCGGCGAAGGTTTCTTCCGCAACGGCGATTTTCGCAGCAGGGTCGGCGCCGATTTCCTGAAGTTCGTGCGGCCCAACGCCGAGATCGCCGCGCTCTCCGGCGAGCGCGTACTCGACGACGTCCGCTACAACGCCGACGGCACGCTCGACTTCATCAAATGGTCGCGCCCGCAGCACGACGGCGCCGCGCTCGAGGCGTTGGCGGCGATGCGCTTCTGGCGCGACGGGCGTTCATCGAGTCCCGAGGCCCGCGCGCAATTGGCCGAGCTCATCCGCCGCGATCTCGACCACGCCGCGGCGCGCACCGAGGCACCCGGCTACGACATCTGGGAAGAGGACCTCGGCCATCACTACTATCCGCGGCTCCTTCAGCACGCGGCGCTCGAAGCGGGCGCCGATTGGGTCGCGGCCCAGGGCGAGGCCGCACGATCCCACAGCTACCGCGCCGCAGCCGCCGGGCTGCTATCGGCGCTCGACGGATTTTGGTCACAGGAGGAGGGATTCTACCGCAGCCGCACGGCGCCGCCCGGCGCGCCCAACCCCAAAGCGCTCGACGTCTCGGTGATTCTTGCGGTGCTGCACGCTGGCCGCGATGCCGGCGCGCACAGCGTGCTCGACGCGCGCGTGGCGGCGACGCTGACGCGCATCAAGGGCCACTTCGCGGGCGCGTATCCGCTCAATCGCGAGCGCGGACTGCCGTTCGCGATCGGCCGCTATCCGGGCGACCGCTATTTCGACGGCGGCGCCTGGTATCTCTGCTCGTTCGCGGCGGCGGAGTTCGAGTATCGCCGCGCCGCGCTGCTGAGCGACGCAGCGCCGATCGCGCGCGGCGACGCCGTGCTCGATGCGGTGCGCGGTCTCGTTCCCGCCTCGGGAGAGCTCTCGGAGCAGTTCCACCCCGCGACCGGCGCCCAGCTCTCGGCGCGCAACCTCACTTGGAGCTACGCCGCGTTAATCACCGCGTGGCACACGCGCAAGCAGGCGCTCGCCGCGGCCGCGCGCCTGCCGTAAACGCGCGCCGTCACATGGACCGGGCTTGCTTCCCGGCGAGCGCGCGCAGTTGCGACATCAGCTCCTCGGCCTGCTGAACGCCCGTGAAGCGGACCGGCAGACCCGCCTGCGCCAGGCCCTGGGCGATCCACGTGTTGCATGTGTAGAAGAGGTGGAACGTGCCGGTGGCCGGATAGAATGCGCTGAAATCGTAGAGGCCGCGCGCGCTGGCGACCGCGCGGAAGGCGGCGCCGCGCTCGAAGCTGCCGCGCAGATAGGCGACGAGGCGGCGGAAGCCGTCGTCCGTGACCCTGAGCGCGATCCACTCGCTGCCGGGAAACATCTCGCGCGGGTGGCGCGCGAGGCCGGAGAGGTGAACGGCGGCGGCGCCGGGCAGCGCCGCGCCCAGCGTCAAGCCGAGGGTCTTGCGCGGCGCCGGGTAATACTCGCGGTTGCCCCAGCCGAATTCGAAATAGGCCGCGTTGGGGAAGTCGGCGGTTTCGGGAATGGCGCCGGGCGGCAGATCGGCGCGCGCGATCGCGATGCCGCTGTGCCAGCCATTGCTGCTGACGAACACGATCTTCTCGCCGGGCGCCTGGGCGGCCGCGGGCGGCCCGCAACAGGCGGCGAGAACAAAGAATCCGAGGACGAGCGAGCGCAGCGCGCGCACCGATGCCATGCCGTGCCTCCCGGGACCTGCATGCTTCGATGCGTGTATGCCCGGCGGAGTTCCCGCGCAATGGGCGCCGCGGCGGCAAGCCCGACCGCGGCAGCGGATGATCTTCCTATCCGACCGACAGCGCGATCCGCCGGTAGCTCAGCGCTTCGGCGACGTGCAGGCGCTTGACGCTTTCCTGCCGATCCATGTCGGCCAGCGTGCGCGCGACGCGCAGCACGCGGTGATAGCCGCGCGCCGATAGCTTCAGCCGCTCGGCTGCCTGCGTCAGCAGCTGACGCCCGGGCGCGTCGGGCGCGGCGATTTTCTCGAGCAGGTCGCCGTCGGCCTCGGCGTTCGTCTGGATCGGCCGCTCGAGCTTGAGCCTGCCGTAGCGCGCGCGCTGAACCTCGCGCAGCGCCGCGACCCGCGCGGCGATCTCGGCCGAGCTCTCGCGCGCCGGCGGCAGCGAGAGATCGGCCGGCGACACCGCCGGCACGTCGACATGCAGATCGATGCGGTCGAACAGCGGCCCCGAAATCTTCGACTGATACTCGCGCGCGCATTTCGGCGCGCGCCCGCATCCCAGCGCCGGGTCCGAGAGGTATCCGCATTTGCAGGGGTTCATCGCCGCCACCAGCATGAATCGCGCCGGATAGGTGACGTGGTGGTTGGCGCGCGCCACCACGGCCTTCCCGCTTTCGATCGGCTGACGCAGCGATTCGAGCGCCGGGCGCTGGAACTCCGGCAGCTCGTCCAGGAACAGAACGCCTTGGTGCGCGAGCGAGACCTCGCCCGGCCGCGCGCGGATACCGCCGCCCACCAAAGCCGGCAGCGAGGCCGAGTGGTGCGGATCGCGGAACGGGCGCCGCTTGGTGATGCGCCCCTCGACCAGCTGCCCGGCGACCGAATGCACCATGCTGACCTCGAGCGCCTCGGCGGGCGAGAGCGGCGGCAGGATGCCGGGCAGGCGCTGCGCCAGCATCGACTTGCCCGAGCCGGGCGGGCCCACCATCAGGAGATTGTGGCCGCCCGAGGCCGCCACTTCGAGCGCGCGCTTGGCGGTTTCCTGGCCCTTGATGTCGGCGAGATCGGGATAGCGCGCATCGTCTTCGGCGAGACGCGGCTGAGGCCGCGCCAGCACCTGCGTGCCCTTCAAGTGATTGATGAGCGCCAGCAGCGTCGGCGCCGCGACGATGTCGAGCTCGCCCGCCCAGGCCGCCTCGCCGCCGCACGCGGCAGGGCAGATGATGCCGCGTCCCTCGCCCAAGGCGGCCATCGCCGCCGGCAGCACGCCGGCCACCGGCGCCAGCGCGCCATCGAGTCCCAGCTCGCCCAGCGCGATGTGCTCGGCCGCGTCCTCAGGCGCCACGACGCCCATCGCCACGAGCAGGCCGAGCGCGATCGGCAGATCGAAGTGGCTGCCCTCTTTGAGCACGTCGGCCGGCGCCAAGTTGACCAGAATGCGTTTGGGCGGCAGGCCGAGGCCGAGCGCCGAGAGCGCGGCGCGCACGCGGTCGCGCGATTCGCCGACCGCCTTGTCGGGCAGGCCCACGATTCCGAAATAGGGATTGCCCGAGGCGATCTGGACCTGCACGTCGATGTCCAGCACCTCGATGCCCTGAAAGGCGACCGTGGCGATGCGCGCAACCATAGCGAATAGGGCAGCCCCGAGCGTTTGCCCAACTTTAGAGGGGCTTCGCGATCCTGGATAGGCTTGCGGGAGGGCCCGGCCGCGGCGATGCCGAAATCCCCACTCAAAATCCGGTTTGCGGGCGGCCCGTGCGGAAGCGCTGCCCCGGAATACCGCACGCGCGCCTCGTGTTCATGGCACAATGGAGCGCATGCCGCGCCACCGTCCCCCGGGAGGAATGCCATGACTCATCGCTTATGCTCGGCGCGTGTTGGCGCGCTCGCCGCCGCCTTCGCCGTCGGTTTCGCCTCGCTCGCCGCAGGCCAAACCGCGGGGCCGCCCATGCGCGTGCGCGGCGAGATCGTGAAGATCGAAAGCGGCGTCCTCCACGCCAGGGACGGCTCGGGCCAGGAGCTGGCGATCAAGCTCGCGCCGAACTACGGCGTCACCGAGCTGCGGAAGGCCGAGCTCAAGGAAATCTCCGCCGGCAGCTATATCGGCGTGACGGCGATGCCGCTAAGCGACGGCACGCTGCGCGCGATCGCCATCCATATCTTCCCGGCGGCGATGAAGGGCACCGGCGAAGGCCATCATCGCTGGGACCATTCGCCCGAATCGACCATGACCAACGCCACCGTCGACGGCCACGTGACCGCCGGCAGCGGCTCCACCATCAAGGTGAAATACAAGGACGGCGAGAAGACGGTCATGGTGGTGCCGGAAACCGCGATCGTGGCCATGGGGCCGGGTACGCCCGACATGCTGAGGCCCGGCGCCAAGATCATGATCTTCAGTGCCACCAAAGCCGCTGATGGCACGCTGACGACCCAGCACGTCGTGGTCGGGAAAGACGGGCTGACACCGCCGATGTAGGCGGCAGCCCGAAGACGGGCTGCTTACAGGCGAATCGCGCGAAGGCGCGATTCGCCGGAAGCTCCGCTGCTAGCGGAGCGACGCGGCGCGACGCGGAGCGACGACATGCGTTTGGCGCATTGCTCCGCCTGCACGAGGTCTACATTTGTTAACAGGCGCATCGCGAGCCATGCATTTGGCGCTGAGCAATGCATGACTGGCGTTGCATGTGCGAACCCTTGCCTTTTCTTGCCTTTCCTTGCCCTTTGTTGCCTTTCGCGCGTGGATAAAGACAAGAAAAGGCAAGTCGAGGTCCAGGAAAAGCAAGGTGCCGGTTGCCTTTTCTTGCCTTTGGACGCGCGCCGCGCGCACTTCTCGCGAATTCTCCGCCGCTGGTCCGCGCACGCGCCGACGTCCCGGACGCGGGCCGGCGAACGCTTTGGATGGACTGTGTCAAAGAGCGGCGGGCTCATGCAGATGGGCCCATCACGCAGACTAGAACATTATATGAACAATTGCAAGCGCAATTTCACCAGCTTTGCCGCAGAATCGGCGCGACGGGGCGCTTCGCCCTCGGTCGTTGTTGAGCCATGACCGTTCCGCTCGATCTGCGCGGGCTCCTATGCCCGCTCGTGGTGCTGAAGATCCGCCGCGCGATGGGAGCCGTGCCGCCGGGCGGCACGCTCGCGGCGCTCGCCGACGACCCGATGGCGCTCGTCGACGTGCCCGTGATGTGCCACCACATGCGCTTCGAATTGCGCGAGGCGAAGAAGGAGGCGGGTGGGGTGATCCGGTTTGTGCTCGAGAAGCCTTTGGGGTGGATCAAGCCCAAGAGCACGGGACCGAGCAAATAACGTGCTCACATCCCTGCGCCACACGGGGTGCGGCCGGCGCGGCGACGCGCCCCGACTACATGTATAATGGCTCCCACGAGGGCTTGTATGGGCGAGGCGCGAACTCAACGCAGGCTTGTAGCGGTCATGGCAGCCGACGTCGTTGGCTAAGCCGCCTTATGGCCAATGACGAAGAAAACACTCTCGCCGCGCTCAAGCAGCACCGCCGCGAGCTGTTCGACGCTGAAATCGCGACCCGGCAGGGCCGGATCGACTGGAGACGGTATCCTGGCCGAGTTTGCCAGTGTCCTCGAGGCGGTGCGCTGCGCCGTCGCAATCCAACGCTCGATGGCCGAACGCAACGCCGCGATCGCCGCCGAGCGCCGCATCGTTTGGCGCATTGGGATCAATCTCGGCGACGTCATCGCCGAGGACAACGACATTTACGGCGACGGCGTGAACATTGCGGCGCGATTGGAGAGCCTTGCGCCGCCGGGCGAAATCATGGTGGCCAGTGCGGTGTTCGAGCAGGTTCGGGACAGGCTTCCCGGAATTGTCTTCGAAGATGCCGGCGAGCGCGCGCTCAAGAATATTGCCCGCGCCATTCGCGCCTATCGCGTGCGCTTTGCCGAGAGCCCCCTGCCGGGCTGCCTCGCGGCGAGACCGGGCCGGCTTCGCGCGGCGAGAGGCCGGTAGTGGCCGTGATGCCGTTCGCCAACATTAGCGGCGACCGGGAGCAGGAATACTTTGCCGACGGGCTGACCGACGACATCGTCACCGCGCTGAACGCGTGGCGGTCGTTCCGCGTGATCGCGCGCGGATCGACCTTTCGCTACAAGGGCACGCCCGTCCCTGCCAAGCAGGCGGCGCAAGAACTCGGCGCGCGCTATCTGCTCGAAGGCAGCGTGCGCCGGCGTGGCGAGCGGCTGCGCGCCAACGTGCAGCTCATCGACGGCGCCGACAGGCACCAGGTCTGGGCGGAGATGTATGACCGGGAGACCGGTGACGTGTTCGCGCTTCAGGATGAGATCACCCGTCGCGTGGCGGCCAGCATCGAGCCCGAGCTGGAGCGGCTGGAGAGCAGAAAGATTGCGCTCAAGCGACCGGAAAACCTCAACGCTTGGGACTACTACTTGCGCGGGCAGGCGTGCCTTCACGAACTGTCCCCTAACGGCGACGTGCGTGCGCGGGCGATGTACGAAAAGGCGATCGCGCTCGAACCGACCTACGCCGAGGCATTCGCCGGCCTCTCCAATGCTTACGAGCGCGATCTCCTGCTGGAAGTGGCGGAGGATCGGCCCGACACCGTGCGGCGCGCGCTCGAGGCCGCAAAGCGCGCTGTCGCGTTAGACAACAATTGCGCCGTCGCCTACCTCCGGCTCGCCACGGCCTATGGCTGGGCCGAACAGCCCGACCCCGCACTGGCCGCGATCGAGCGAGCGGCCGAGCTCAACCCCTACGATGCCCATATCCGGCTCGCCCTCGGCAACCGGCTCGACCTCGCCGGCCGCAGCGACGAGGGAATCCGCGAGATGGACGAGGGCATGCGGCGCAACCCGCACGATCCGCACATCCACATGTATCTCTGCTTTCTCGCCCGCGCCTACCTAAACGCCGGGCACACCGACGCGGCGCTCGAGGCGTCGCGCAAGGCCGTCCAACAGCGGCCCGGCTATCCGCACGCCCGTTTTATTCGGGCGCTGTGCTAGCCCAGCAACAGCGCTACACCGAGGCGCGGGTAGCACTCGAAGAATGCGAGCGCCTTCACCCCCGCTTCCTCGAGAAGCGCGCGAACTGGGCGCCTTACCTTGATCCCGCGAGCAACGATCGCTTGCGCGGCGCCCTACGTGCCATCGCGCGGCCGCCAGCGGCACGTTGAAGCGAAGCCGGGGCTGAATTCGCGCAGCCCGGGCCGAGCAAGCAGTGGAGACGGCGCGATGAAAGTCATGGAACTCCGCGACTGGAACGTGGACAGCATCGTGCCGGCGGAGCGGCCGAAGCCTGCGCCGGGGCCGGGACAGGTGCTGATCCGGATGCAGGCCGCCTCGCTCAACTACCGCGACACGGTGATGACACGGCGCGGCTATGGGCGGCGCAGCGGGAACCTCCCGCTCGTACTGGTCTCCGACGGCGCCGGCACCGTCGAGGCGGTGGGCGCCGGCGTCACGCGCGCCAAGGTGGGCGATCTCGTCTGCCCGGCGTTCAGCCAGACCTGGGTCTCGGGCACGTTCAGCGAAGCGGCGTGGCCCGGCACGCTGGGCGGCCCGCTCGACGGCACGATGCAGGAATACATGTGCCTCTCCGAACAGGGTGTCGTGAAAGCGCCCGCGCATATGAGTGCCCTGGAAGCGGCGACGCTGCCTTGCGCGGCGCTCACCGCCTGGAACGCCGTGGTGGAGCAGGGAGGCGTCCAGGCCGGCCAGCGCGTGCTGATCCAGGGCACCGGCGGCGTCTCGCTGTTCGCGCTGATCTTCGCCAAGATGCACGGGGCCGAGACGATCCTGATCTCGTCCAGCGACGAGAAGCTCGCGCGCGCCAAGCCGCTCGGCGCCGATCATTGCATCAACTACAAGACGACGCCCGATTGGGGCAAAGCGGCGCGCGACATCTCGGGCGGACGTGGCGTGGATCACGTCGTCGAGGTGGGCGGCGCCGGCACGCTCGAGCGCTCGATCCGCGCGGTGCGTCCGTCAGGCGTCATCAGCCTCATCGGCGTGCTGGCCGGAGGCGCCGGCGAGCTCAACCTCGGGCCCGTGGTGACGCAGAACATCCGCCTCCAGGGCATCACCGTGGGTTCGCGCGATCTGTTCGAGGCGATGAACCGCGCGCTATCGCTCCACAAGGTGAAACCGCCCATCGACGACCACCGCTTTCCGTTCGACGGGCTCAAGGCGGCGCTGAAGGCGTTCCCCGAGGGCAGGCATTTCGGCAAGGTCGTGTGCGAGTTCTGACCATCGAAACAAGGCGAGAAACCACGAAGCCACGAAGGCCACGAAGAATGGGCGATTTGGCGCGCCTTGGCGCAAGCATTTCTCTCTTCGTGGCTTCGTGGTGAATCCAGGCCCTCCGTCGCACGTCCGATGGGCCTGGAAGCAACAGGGCGACACAGACGTTTACCGAGACGCATGATTGGCGGAAGCGCGGTGCCGGCTGTATAGTCGCGCCGGCAGCGAAACGAGCGGATGCGCATGGACGGCTACATCGCCTTGGTGTTGCGTCAGCCCGGCGGCGGCTACCGCGCGGTGTTCCCCGACGTCGAGGGCTGCCGGGCCGAGGGCAAGAGCGTCGACGAGGCGCTCGCCAACGCCCGTTCCGAGATCAAGGCCCATGCCGCGCGGACCGCGCGCAACGGCGGATCGATGCCGGCGCCGCGCCCCGCTTCCGACGTGGCGGCGCTGTCGGCCAAGCACGGCGCCGTCGCCGGCGCCTGCATCCACGTGCGGCCGCTCAGCATCCAGGTGCGCATGGACAGGGCAGCCAAGACGGTGCGCGAGAAAAGCGACAAATAGCCGATCTCGGCTGCGAGCCTGTCACTTTGCGGCGATGGTCGAGGGGGCGCAGCCGACGATTTACGCTCACTCGATCACTTTGTCCGCACGGACCAAGATCGTTTGGGGAATCGTGATGCCAAGGGCGCTAGCGGCCTTGAGGTTGAGAAACAGCTCGAACTTGGTCGGCAATTCGACGGGCAGATTGGCGGTTTTGGCACCTTTAAGGATCATGTCGACATAGGCGGCAGCCCGCCGGCCCATCTCCGAAAGGCTGGGCGCATAGCTCATCAGCCCGCCCGAAGTGACCCAATGATTTTCGACATAGAGGGCCGGAAGGCGCGCCGCCGCCACGAGCCGCAAGATTTTTCCGCGTTGCGGCTCCGCTGTGAACATCACGTCCTGCAGCACCATCAACGCCTGGGCCCCTGACGCGGTCATTGCTGCGAAGGTCGGTTCGATCTCCTCGGCACTGCGCGCTTCAAATATTTGAACTTGGACCGCAAGCTGCTTCGCTGCCGCGATGACCTCGCGTACGCCTCGCTCCTGTATTGGATTGGAGGGGTTGACGAGCACAGCCACTCGCGCTGCATCGGGAACGACTAGCTTCAAGAGCTCGAGCCTTTTCTCCGCCAAGTCCCGGCTCAAGCCCGCCAGCCCGGACAGATTTCCGCCGGGTCGTGCATAACTCCTCACCCAGCGGGCAGTGACCGGATCGCCCAGCATCACGAATACGATCGGGATGGTACCGGTGGCTTGCCGGGCGGCGGCAGCGGACGGGCCGCTGGACGCGAAAATCACATCGACCTTGAGTGCGACCAATTCGGCGGCGAGGCCGGGGAGCCTCTCGATTGCGCCCTGGGCGCGCCTCGCCACGAACTCGACATTCCGGCCTTCGACATAGCCAAGCTCGCGCATTCCGATCCGCCATCCGTCTTCGATCGCCGTGTCCCCGCCGCTTAGAATGCCGATCCGCGGCAACCGTTCGCCGGATTGCGCGAGCACAGTCGTGGCCATGGGCGCCGCGACGAGAAGGGCAAACGCGCCAATAATTGCGAAGCGACGCATCATTCGATGAAACCTGCTCCGGCCAGCGAGCCGCTTCAGGCGAAGGTATCGTGCCGAAATACTAGGGCGCGCGCTCGGCTAATGTCCACGAAGTCGTGCATTGTCGCATGCCGCGCTTGCGAATGGCGGTGCGCGATCACAAGTCACGGCCCCATACCAAGGGGACACAAACGAACATGAGCGCAATCGAGAACAAGCAATTGATGCAGGCTATTTTCGCCGGGCTCGCGGCCGGCAATGCCCGGCCCTTCATCGACAGCCTGGCCGAGGATTTCTGCTGGACGATCACCGGCACCACGAAGTGGTCCAAGACCTATCGCGGCAAGAAAGCCGTGCGCGACGAGCTGCTGCGGCCGCTGTTCGCGCAATTCGCGGACCAGTACGTCAACAACGCCTCGCGCTTCGTCGCCGAGGACGACATCGTCGTCGTCGAATGCCGCGGCAAAGTGATGACCAAAGCGGGCAAGCCCTACAACAACAGCTATTGCTGGGTCTGCCGCATCGCCGACGGGAAGCTCAAGGAATTGACCGAATACTGGGATACGGCGCTCGCGGAAAGGGCGCTGGCGGACCCGGCTTGAATAGAACGGCTCGCGCGCTCCGCGCGGCGTCGGAGCCACGCCAAGCCATCGTCACATCCCGGATGGCGGCGCGAAGAAGCAGCGTATCCGGGTGCTGTGGGTCATGCAGAGCCAATACTTGCCGTCCTCCGAAGGCAGGGCCTGGTCGTAGGGCACGACGAGCCTGAATTCGAGGAGCCAGTATCCTCCGGGCGTCTCCTTCACCCGCTCGGGCGCAAGCGCCGCGCAGTCGTCCTTGCCGCAGCAAGGCTTGCCGTCGGCGCTGAGATGGCCGCGTCGCCGAATCCAATCGTAGTCGTCGTGGGCCAAAGCGGCAGACGCCGACAGTGCAGCCAGCGCTTCCGCGAGCGCGATGCCTACGACTCTGGCGAGGCCAAGCATTCGTATTGATACTCTGAACTGCCTTGGGTCAGGAGGATAGACGCTTTGGGCGGCGGTGCGAAGCTTTCCGCGCGGCCTCGTCGCGCCAGCCGGCCCGCTTCCAAAGCCCCGGTCTGGGCGTTATACGGGCGGCCTCGGGCGCACGAAGGGAGATCGGTCGCGCGCGATGAAGCGCACAAACATCTGCACTTTCCGCGCCGCGGCCCTGCTCAAGCCGGTGGTCGTGGCGGCGTTCGTTCACTTCGGGCTCGCCGCCGAGACGGCGCACGCCCATGGCGACGCCGATTGGATCAAACGGGGCGGATATCGGGACCGGGACGGCTCGCACTGCTGCGGGAAGGACGATTGCCATCGGCTCGCGCCGGCCGAGGTGCACGAAAGTCCGGGCGGCTTCAACCTGTTCGGGCGCTTCATCCCCCGCGCCGAGGCCCGGCCGTCGGAGGATGGCCAGTACTGGGCGTGCTACTCGATGTTCAAATTCCGCTGCTTCTTCTACCCGGCCCCGCGCTTCTAAGCACGCATCGCGGCCGTCGGGTTATACCCGCGAGCCTTTGTTTTGACCCGTCATCCCGACCGGAGCACGGCGCACTTCGCGCCGTGCGGAGTGGAGGGATCGCGTCGAGCGGAAGCACAGCGCCAGCCCAACACGATCCCTCCACTGCGCGAGCCGCAAGAGCGGCTCGCTCCGGTCGGGATGACGGTCAGTATTAGGCGCGCCGGTATGAGACGATCACCCCCGGCGCTCGATCAGGAACATCGCCGCGTGGGTCATCTTCACGTCGCCGGTCTGGCTGCGCGTTTCGTGCGCCCAGGCGACGAAGCCGTAGCCGGGCCGGCTCTGGAGCGGGCGCATCGACGTGATGGCGGTGCGGCACGAAAGCACGTCGCCGGGAAACACCGGCGCCTTCCAGCGCACCTCGTCCCAGCCCGGCGAGGCGCCCGAGCGCACGTGCGGAAAGGCGTCGTGGTTCATGCGCCGCCAGATCGCGCAGGTGTGCGGGCCGCTGGCGATCAGGCGCCCGAACGAGGTCTTGGCCGCGCTCTCGGGGCTCAGATGGAACGGCTCGGGATCAAACTCGCGCGCGAATCGCATGATGTCGGCCTCGCGCATCTCGAAGGCGCCGTACTCGAACACCTGATCGAGCGCGAAATCCTCGTAATAGGCGTGCGGAAACGGCGGATTCGAAAGGACGGGCATCGCTTCGCGTTCTCCCCGGCGTGAACATCCGTTTCTGCCACGCGCCGCGAAGGAAAGGAAACAGGAGCCAGGGAGCCGGAGAGAAAGCAAGGAAGGCTCACCACCAAGACACCAAGACACGAAGAAAATAATGAAAGGCGATGCGCCGCAAGAGCGGCGCGAAGAAGGGACGGTTCTTTCTTCGTCGCGCACGTCTTCGTGCGCAATCCTTTCCTTTTCCTCTTGGTGTCTTGGTGCCTTGGTGGTGAGCCCTTTCTTACTTTCTCCCCGGCTCCCCGGCTCCTGTTAACTTCACTCACTTCACGGCGAAGACGCCTTCGACCTCGATCGCGACGTCGAACGGCATGACCGCCACGCCGACGGCGGTGCGGGCGTGGCGGCCGGCCTCGCCGAAGAGGTCGAGGAACAGCTCCGAGGCGCCGTTCACGACGTGGGGAATCTCGGTGAAGGTCGGGACCGCGTTGACGAAGCCGGTGAGCTTGACGATGCGCTGGATGCGGTCGAGATCGCCCTCCAGCGCGAGCTTGGCCTGCGCCAGCATGTTGAGCGCCGAGAGCCGCGCCGCCGCCTGCGCCTCGGCGAGGCCGAACTCGCGCCCGACCTTGCCGACGAAACGCAGCTCGCCGTTCCATTTCGGCACCGCGCCCGAAACGAACAGGAGATCGCCCCAGCGCACCGAGCCCTCGATCTTGGCCACGCGCGGCGGCGACGCCTCCGGCATGACGATGCCAAGCTCTTTCATCCGCGCTTCGATTTTTCCTGCCATGTCCCGCGCTCCGCTTTCGATCGCGGGCTATTTGCCACGAAGCCGCGGCGGCACGAAAGAAAGAATCCTGGGAGGCGGGGAGACGGGGAGAAGGAAAGGAAGAGTCACCACCAAGACACGAAGAAGAATGAAGGAAGCGGACGGCGCCGCAAGGGCGGCGCGAAGAAAGAGACACTCTTCCTTGGCGCGCGTCTTCGCGCGCAACCCTTTCTCCTTCCTTCTCCGCGTCTTGGTGTCTTCGTTTCTTGGTGGTGAGCCTTCCTTTTTTCTCCCCGCCTCCCTCCGTTCTTCGCTTTATGCAGCGGCCTTGAGGCCGAGCAGCGGACGGACTTCGCGGGTCAGGCGTTCGATGGTCTCGCGCTCCTGGCCCGCCGGTACGCCGGCGTAGCGGGTGACGAAGATCGCTTCGGTGAAGCCTAAGTCGATGTATTTCGCGAGGCGCTCGGCCGCCTGCGCCGGCGTGCAAATCAGCGTGCGCTTGCGGAACACATCGCGATAGTCGTTGCCCTCGCACATCGCGAGCAGCGTCGAGATAGCGCCGGAGTAGCCGCGGTCCCACTCGTTGTGGGTCTGCACCTTGTGGAAAGCGGCGGCGTGCTCCTGCACCCAGCCGCGCGCCTCCTCGATGGCGCGCTCTTCGCTGTCGGCGAGGTGCACGAGGAGGGCGACGGCGCTCTTGCGCCGGGCCGGGTCGTGGCCGGCCTCGGCGTGGGCCTCCTTGAACTTCGCGTGCTTCTCGGCCAGCGAGGCGAGGCTCATCGGATATTGGTTCATCATCAGATGGTAGCCGCCGGCGCCGACCCGCTCGAAACTCGCGGGATCGTTCGAGGCCGCGATCCAGATCGGGACCTGGCGCTGGAACGGGCGCGGCCAGGGCTCGATGCGCGGGAACCGGGTGAATCTGCCCCGATATTCGAAGGGCTCGCCGGCCCAGAATTTCTTGATGATGTCGAGACCTTCCATCACGCGCTCGGCGGTCTCGTCCTGGCTCACGCCGAACGCCTCGAACTCGTGCGGCACGAAGCCGCGCGAGACGCCCATGTCGAGGCGGCCTTCCGAGAGATGGTCGACGAGCGCGTAGTCCTCGGCCACTTGCAGCGGATGGCGGAGCGGCACCAGCGACACTCCGGCGGCGAGGCGGATGCGCTCCGTCTCGCGCGCCCAGGCGGCGAGGATCACCGCGGGATTGGGTACCGCGCCGCCGTAGTAGTGGAAATGGTGCTCGGTCGTGAGCACGCGCGCCCAGCCGAGGCGGTCCGCGAGCTTCACCGAGGCGGTGAGCTCGCCGTAGAACGCGTTCAAGCTCGCGGCGAAGCCGGCGCGATAGGTGGGGAGGTAGAAGAGCGAGAAGTCCATCGGGTGCGTCCCTTCAGCGGCGCTCGAGCGCCCATTTCCGAATCGTCATGCCGACCGGAGCGAGCCGCCTTCGGCTCGCGAAGTGGAGGCATCGCCGCGAGGCCGTTGGCCTCGCTTACTGCCAATTCGCGCAGATGCGCGAATTGGCCGGAAGGCCCGCACTCGCGGGCCGACGCGACCCCTCCACTTCGCGGACGCGCGAGAGCGCGTCCGCTTCGGTCGGGATGACGTCGGTATTTTGGCGCGCTGTTATTGAAGGCTACTCCGTTTGTCTCGGCGCTCAATATGTGCCAAATCGATTCTCACGCCTTGGGAGAGTTCGCGGGCCATGACCGCGTCGCGCCGAACGATCGGGGTCGAGAGCGCGCGCAAAGCGCTGCAGCTGCTGCTGTGCTTCGACACGGCGCGGCCCCGCGCGGCGGTGACGGATCTCGCGCGCGCAGCCGGGTTGCCGCTCTCGTCGACCTATCGCCACCTTGCCCTGCTGCGCGAGCAGGGCCTCGTCGAGGAGGACGGCGCCGGCCGCTACCGCGTGACGCCGCGCATCCATGCCCTGGCGCGCGCCGCCGACGCGGCCAGCCCGCTGGTGGTGGCGGCGCAGCCCGTTCTCGCGGGGCTCGCCGGCGAGACCGGCGCCACGGCGGTGCTGTTCCGCATCTTCGGCGATGTCGCCGTTGCCGTGGCCGCGATCGAGCCGCGCCGGCCGCAGCACCTTTCCGGCGTTTCGGGCCGCGGTTTTCCGCTGCATCGCGGCGCGCCCTGCAAGCTGCTGCTCGCCTCGCTGCCGGCGAGCGTGCGCGCCGCCGTGCTCGACCGCATCGAGCGCGCCGACCCGGCCGAGCGCGCGCTGCGCCGCGCGCGCGAGGCCGAGTTGGCGCTCATCCGCCGCCGCGGCTACGCCGAGAGCTTGGGCGAGGTCGATCCCGGCATGTGGGCGGTGGCGGCGCCGGTCGTGCAAGGGCAGCGCACCGTCGCCTCGCTCTGGCTCGCGTGTCCCGCGCACCGGCTCGATGCGGCGCGGCGCGCGACGTTGCGCGAGGCGACGCGCGCGGCCGCCGCGGCGTTGTCGCGCCGGCTCGGTGCGCCTCGGCGCCTGGACAGCGGAAGGCCTCGGGCCTTAGAAAATCTCCGCAAGAAGAACGAGGGATGAGCATGCTGAAAATCTGGGGCCGCACCAATTCGATCAACGTGCAGAAGGTGATGTGGGCGGTGGCCGAGCTCGGCCTGCCGCACCAGCGCACCGACGCGGGCGGCGCCTTCGGCGGGCTCGACACGCCCGAATACAAGGCCAAGAACCCCAACAGCCGCATCCCCACGATCGACGACAACGGTGTGATCGTGTGGGAATCGAACACCGTGCTGCGCTACCTCGCGGCGCGCTATGGCGCCGGCAAGTTCTGGCCGATCGACCCCGCGCAGCGCTCCGAGGCCGATCGCTGGATGGATTGGCAGCAGACCACGATCGCGCCCGACATGTTCCCGGTGTTCTGGGGCTTGGTCCGCACGCCGCCCGAAAAGCGCGACCTCGCCGCGATCAAGGCCGCCGCCGAGCGCCTCGCCGCTTCGTGGTCGCTGCTCGACAAGCAGCTCGCCGATCGCGCCTTCGTCGCCGGCGGCGACCTCACGATGGGCGACATTCCGGTGGGCTGCGCCTATTGGCGCTACACGAAGCTCGACGTCGCCAAGCCGCGCCTCGCCCATTGCGATACCTGGCACCAGCGGCTCCAGGAGCGCGCCGGCTTCCGCCAGCACGTGGCGATCCCGCTCAGCTGACGCACGGGCGAACACGGACGATCACGGGCATTCACGGACCAGTGCGACGGGTCGCGGCCCGCGGCGCGGCGTCGCAACCTGAGGCTGTAACAAAAACGACGGTAACCTTTCCGGCGTTAAGCCCTTTTTCACTCTGCAGGCGCAGGCTCTCGGGCATGCGGGAGCCGGCCTTTCGCCAACCTTGGCCCCGCAGCTCGGTGCGGAGCCCGCCATGGAAGCCGCCCTCCTCCTCCCGACCCGCGGCCTTGAACAGCAGACGCGGCGCGACCAAATAAACGGCATCCCGACCGGGCCGGCATACGCGTTGCGCGGCCGGTTCCGGGCGGCAGGCGGCGCCATGATGGGCCGCCGGGCGACCGGGCGCTGCGGGCCCGGACCGGTTACCGGACCGTCCAAAACCGGGGCAACTCGCTCGCTTGGAGGAGGTTGCGCGATGTCCCGACTTTCGCTGTTCAACAGCCCGCTGCTGCTCGGCTTCGACCACATCGAGGAAATGCTCGAGCGGCTGTCGAAGGCTTCGGGCGACAGCTATCCACCCTACAACATCGAGCAGACCGGCCCCGACGGGTTGCGCATCACGCTGGCGGTTGCCGGCTTTGCGCCCGCGGATCTCTCCGTGACGGTCGAGAACAACCAGCTCGTCATTCGCGGCAAGCACAACGAGGCCGGCCAGCGCGTGTTCCTCCACCGCGGCATCGCGGCGCGCCAGTTCCAACGCGTTTTCGTGATCGCCGAAGGAATCGAGGTGGCTGGCGCCGGACTGGATAACGGGCTTTTGAACATCGACCTCATTCGACCCAAGGCGGATTCGCGGGTGCGGACCGTAGAGATCAGGTGCGGTCAATCCGCGTCCCGAACGAAAGGGCGTGGCGAGACCATCGATCTTTCCGCCGACAAAGGACCGGCCTGAAGGGGGTCGTGGACGAGGAAAGGATCGCAACCATGCTGATCGAACACAAACCGCTCACGCAGGCCGAATGGCAGGCGTCGATGCTGAACCAGGTGGCCTACATCAAGCCGGTCGTGGAGAACGGCCAGCCCGCATTCGCGGTCCACGCGGCGGACGGCACGCCGCTCGCCATCATCTCCGACCGCGAGACGGCATTCCAGGCCGTGCGCCAGCACGATCTCGAACCTGTGAGTGTGCACTGAGTCAAACAGAAGAGCGGCCGAAGACGCCGCTCGGGGAACTCGGAAGATCAGAGGGCCGCGCCGCAAGGCGCGGCCCGTTTCGTTTCTTCGCCGACGTTGCGTCGGCGATTTCATCTTAACGGATCGCGCTCTAGTCTGCCGCCCGCCATAGCCGAGGGGACATGAGCATATCCGCCATCACATCGCGAACCGGCGCCGTGGAGCGGCTCTCGCTCGGCGCCGTGTTGGGCGAGCGCAATATCTGGCTTCTCTTCGCGCTCGGGTTTGGGTCGGGGATTCCCTTTTTCGCGTACTGGCTCGACGTATTCCCGCGCGTCGATCTCGCCGTTGATGCAGCATTGCTGCTTGTCGTCATCAGCTTCGGCATCGGCGGATGGATCGGCTTGGTGGCTGCACCGTTTCTCGACCGCTATCGCGCTCCCCTGTTCGCATCGCTCGGTCATCGGCGATCCTGGGTCGCGCTCACATTGAGCGCTGCGTTGGTTCTATTCGCGCTCCACATCGGCACCGCACTCGCATCAGAGGGCGCGACCTTGCGTTTTGCCGCGATATCGGGAGTCCCGGCCCTGCTGATCTGGGCCTTTCTTTGGATATCGATCGATGCGCTGCGCATCGAGCTCTTCCGCGGACGGGCTCAGGCGGTGGCTGCGGCCGCGCAATATCTCGGCGCGCTCGGCGCGTGGGTGGTTGCGGCGAGACTAACGGAGGACAAAATCACGCTGATGTCGGCCGTTGGCTTCGCCCTGCTCCTGGCGCTCGCTCTCGGCACTGTCCTGCTCATCAGGGAGGGGGCGACCTTTTCCGTCGAAGGCCAGTCAGCGTCATCGACCTTTCTGGGGACTCTGGTGCGGCCGTGGTTGGCGTTTTTCGGGCGGCACGGCCGGGCCTCGGCATTCTTGCTCGTCGCGATCGCATGTTACGCGCTCGCCGCCAGCGCCGCCGACTCTCTGGGCAAGCGGGGGTATATCATTGACATTCTCCGCGCGAGTAATGTCGATATCGACCCCGATGCCGGCAGCCTCCCGGCGGCCGGGAGCACACAAGAGATAGCGTTCTCGGCGATCGGTGCCCTCGCCGGCCTGCTGATTGCGTTTCGTCTTTCACCGCAGCGTGCGTTCTTCGTGATGCTCTGCGCGGTCGTGGGGCTGGTCGGTTTCTTCGCGCTGTGCAAAGCGGTACTGGGCTTCACGGTCTTCACCGTGGCGGGGCTGTATTTATTGCGCACGATGATCTCCGCTGCTTCATACGTCATCTATGCAACTGTCGCCGCTCGTTTGACGGCCCGCCCGGATACTGCGGGGCAGTATGCAGTCTTGGCGTTGTTCGGCGGCGTGTTTTGGCTTAGCGACATCGGAGTCGGCCGTCTTGGATCGCTCGTCGGAACTTCCGCTCTTTCGGCTGCCGCTGCGATCGCGGGTTTGGCGGCCATCGTCCTTATGCGCCTAGCCGCACGGATGGCACGGCCGGCGATTGACCGGGCCTGACGGCGCGGCCATCCTGCCGCTGCGGCAGCAAGGCAGGAGCTTCCATGCGCGTCGGCGTCCCCAAGGAGATCAAGACCCTCGAGTTCCGCGTCGGGCTCGTCCCCGCCTCGGTGCGCGAGCTCGCGCATCACGGTCATCAGGTGTTCGTCGAGACGGGCGCCGGCGGCGGCATCGGCTTCGGCGACGACGCCTATCGCAATGCGGGCGCCACCGTGTCGGGCAGCGCCAAGGAGATCTTCGACAAGGCCGAGCTCGTCGTGAAGGTGAAGGAACCGCAGCCCGCCGAGTGCAGGATGCTGCGCGAGGGCCAGGTGCTGTTCACCTACCTCCATCTCGCGGCCGACAAGGCGCAGGCCGAGGGCCTTATGAAATCCGGCGCCACCGCCATCGCCTACGAGACCGTGACCGACCGCGCCGGCGGCCTGCCGCTCTTGGCGCCGATGAGCGAGGTGGCCGGGCGCATGGCGATCCAGGTCGGCGCGCGCTGCCTCGAGAAGGAGGCGGGCGGGTCCGGGATTCTGCTCGGCGGCGTTCCCGGCGTCGCCTCGGCGAAGGTCGTCGTCGTGGGCGGGGGCGTCTCCGGCACCAACGCCGCGCGCATGGCGATGGGCATGGAGGCGCAGGTCACGATCCTCGACAAGAAGCACGAGCGGCTCGCGGCGCTCGATCTCCAGTTCGGCGGGCAGCTCAACACGATCTACTCCACCGTCGACGCGCTCGAATCCTACGTGCCGCAGGCCGATCTCGTCGTGGGCGCCGTGCTGGTGCCGGGTGCGGCCGCGCCGAAGCTCGTCACACGCGCGCTGGTACGCAAGATGCGCCCGGGCTCCTGCATCGTCGACATCGCGATCGACCAGGGCGGCTGCTGCGAGACCAGCCGGCCGACGACGCACGCCCAGCCGACCTATGTCGAGGAGGGCGTCGTGCATTATTGCGTCACCAACATGCCGGGCGCGGTGCCGCGCACTTCGGCGGCGGCGCTCAACAACGCGACCTTGCCGTTTGTGCTCGCCATCGCGGCCAAGGGCGCGCGACGCGCGATGACCGAGGACCCGCACCTCCTCGCCGGCCTGAACGTGCACAAGGGCCGCATCACGTTCGACGCGGTGGCGCGCGATCTCGGCTACGACTACCGGCCCGCTACCGAGGCGCTGGCGGCATGATCCGCCCTCGCCAAGGCTTCGGCGGACCAGGGAAACCTGCGGGCCGTAGCCCGCAGGGCGAAGGCCCATGAACCTCCGCCTTCGCCAAGGCTTCGGCGAACCAGGGGAACCTGTGGGCCGCAGCCCGCAGGGCGAAGACCCATGAACCTCGAGAAGATCCCGGTCGGGCGCAATCCGCCCTGGGACTTGAACGCGATCATCGAGATTCCGCTCGGCGGCGCGCCGGTGAAGTACGAGCTCGACAAGGCCTCGGGCGCGCTCTTCGTCGACCGCTTCCTGCACACCGCGATGGTGTATCCCGCGAACTACGGCTTCATCCCCCACACGCTCGCCGACGACGGCGACCCGCTCGACATTCTCGTGATCGGGCCGGTGCCGGTGGCGGTCGGCGCCGTGGTGCGCTCGCGCCCGATCGGCGTGCTGATCATGACCGACGACAAGGGCAACGACGACAAGATCCTGGCGGTGCCGACCGACGATCTGCATCCCTTCTATTCGGCCGTCTCGTCCTACCGCGCGCTTCCGCAGATCTTCCTCGACCAGGTCGGCCACTTCTTCACCCACTACAAGGATCTCGAGAAAGGCAAGTGGGCCAAGGTCGGGCGCTGGGGCGAAGCCGGCGAAGCGGCCGAGATCATCTCGCGCGCGATCAAGCAGGGCGCGGCGAAGGGCTAGGAAAACGTGAGGCATGAGGCGATAACCGTGACGCGACTTCTCTTCCCGCGCTTGCGGGGAAAGCCGGATGGGGGTCGACGAGCGAGTACTACGTTGGGCAGTTTTTGCGCGGCCTCGTCCCCATCCAACCGTCCCCCGCAAGCGGGGGAAGGCTTCTGGTTTCGGCGGCGCCAAGGGCCACGACATCGGCCTCTCGCTTCTATCTTGCGATTTGCATGATGACGGGGATCGAGCTCCACATCGGCGACATCACCAAGCTCGCGGTCGATGCGATCGTCAACGCGGCGAACGAGGCGCTGCGCGGCGGCGGCGGCGTCGATGGCGCGATCCATCGCGCCGCCGGACCGGAACTCCTCAAAGAGTGCATCGCCATCGGCGGCTGCCCGACCGGCGGGGCGCGCATCACCAAGGGTTATCGTCTCCCGACCAAGCACGTGATCCACACGGTGGGGCCGGTCTGGCGCGGCGGCGGCGCGAACGAAGAGGCGCTGCTCGCCTCGTGCTATCGCGAATCGCTGAAGCTCGCCGCCGCGCATGGCGTGGCGACGATCGCATTCCCCGCGATCTCGACCGGCATCTACGGCTTCCCGCCCGAGCGCGCAGCGCCGATCGCGATCGAAACCGTGCGCGCCGCGGCGCCACCCTCGCTCCGGCGCGCGATCTTCTGCTGCTTCAACGAGGCGGCGGCCGCGCACTATCGAGACCCCCTCGCCCTGGGGCGAGGGGGCAGGGGGTGAGGGGAAGGACCTTCACTGCGCGAAAGTCGTTTGAGATGGAGGTCCTCCCCCTCATCCCCTGCCTCTTCTCCCCAGGGAGAAGGGGAAGCCGCTGATGTCCATCCGCAACCTCGACGCGCTGTTCCATCCGAAGAGCGTCGCCATCATCGGCGCGAGCGAGCGGCCGGGCTCGATCGGCGCGGCGGTGACGCGGAATGCGCTCGGCGGCGGTTTCGCGGGCCAGATCCACCTCGTCAACCGCAAGGGCGGCCCGATCGCGGGCCGCACGGCGGTGCGGCGCGTGCGCGAGCTCGCGGCGCCGGCCGATCTCGCCGTCATCGCCACGCCGCCCGAGACCGTGGCGCCGCTCATCGACGAGCTCGGGCGCGCGGGCACGCGCGCGGCCGTCGTCATCACCGCTGGATTCGGAGAGGGCGGCGACCGCGAAGGCGGCGCCGAGGGCGCGCGGCGCCGCCAGGAGGTACTCGATGCCGCGAAGCCGCACTTGCTGCGTATCGTCGGACCGAATTGCGTGGGCTTCCTGGCGCCGCGCCTCGGGCTCAATGCGAGCTTCGCGCCGACGGCGCCCCCGGCGGGCAAGATCGCGTTCGTGGGTCAATCGGGCGCCGTGCTCGTCGCGGTCATCGATTGGGCGGCGGACCGCGGCATCGGATTCTCGTACCTCGTCTCCACCGGCAACATGGCCGACGTCGATTTCGGCGACGTCATCGACTACCTGGCGCTCGACACGGAGACGCGCGCGATCCTCCTCTACATCGAAGGCCTGACCGAGGCGCGGAAGTTCATGTCGGCGGCGCGCGCCGCCGCGCGGCTGAAACCGGTCGTGGTGCTGAAGGCCGGGCGCCACGCCGAAGGTGCCCGCGCCGCCAAATCACACACCGGCTCGATGGCGGGCGCCGACGCGGTCTACGACGCGGCGTTCCGGCGCGCGGGCCTGCTCCGCGTCTACGGGCTCGGCGAGCTGTTCGACGCCACCGAAGTGCTGGGCCTGACGCGCCCGCCGCGCACCGACGCGCTCGCGATCGTGAGCAATGGCGGCGGTTTCGGCGTGCTGGCGACCGACGATCTCGGCGCGCTCGGCGGCCGCCTCGCGAAACTCGGCCCTGCCACCATGGCGGCGCTCGACAGCGCGCTGCCCAAGACCTGGTCGCACGCCAACCCGGTCGACATCATCGGCGACGCCGACGCGAACCGCTACTTGGCGGCGCTCGGGCCGATTGCCGCGGATCCGGGGGTCGGCGCCATCTTGGTGATGAACGCGCCGACCGCGCTCGCCTCCTCGGAAGAGGCCGCCAAGACCGTGGCGGCGTCAGGCATCGCCGAGCGCGTTCCGATCATCGCCTGCTGGCTCGGCGGACACGGCGCCGATGCCGGGCGGCGCGTGTTCGAGAAAGCGGGCATTGCTGCCTACGACACGCCGCTGCGCGCCGTGCGTGCGTTCCGCCATCTCGTCGAGTTCGGCAAGAGCCAAGCGGCGCTGATGCAGACGCCGCCCTCGGCGCCGAACGAGGCCCCGCCCGACCGCGCCGCCGCCGAGCGCATCATCGCCGGCGCGCTCGCCGAGGGCCGCACGATGCTGACCGAGCCCGAAGCGAAGGCCGTGATCGCCGCCTTCGGCATCCCGACCGTGCCGACCGAGATCGCGCGCGACGAAGATGAAGTGGCCACCGCCGCGGCGCGTCTGGGCTTTCCGGTGGCGCTCAAGATCCTCTCGCACGAGATCACGCACAAATCCGATGTCGGCGGCGTCCGACTCAACCTCGACGGGCCGAAAGCGGTGGCGCGCGCGGCGCGCGAGATGCGGGCGCGCGTGGCCATTGCGCGGCCAAGCGCGCACATCGACGGCTTCACCGTCTCGCCCATGATGCGGCGCCCCGAAGCCTACGAGCTGATCCTCGGCGCCGCCGAGGATCCGCTGTTCGGCCCCGTTCTCATGTTCGGGCAGGGCGGCACCGCGGCCGAGATCGTCGGCGACCGCGCGATGGCGCTGCCGCCGCTCAATCTGGCGCTCGCCGAGGGCGTCATGGCGCGGACGCGCATCGACCGGCTGCTGCGGGGCTTCCGCGACAGGAAACCGGCCGCCCGCGACAAGATCGCACTGGCGCTGGTGCGGCTCTCGCGCCTCGTCGCCGAGCTCGATGCGGTGGCCGAGCTCGACATCAATCCGCTGCTCGCCGACAGCGAGGGCGTGCTGGCGCTCGATGCGCGCATCGTCGTGCGCGCCCCCACGCATGGAACCCGGCCGGGCGGGCCCGCGCGGCGCTTCGCCATCCGGCCCTACCCTTCGGAGCTGGAATACGATCTCGAGCACCGGGGCGCACGCTATCGCGTGCGCCCGATCCAGCCCGAGGACGAGCCGGCGCTGGTGGAGGCGTTCAAGAAGCTCACGCCCGAAAACGTGCGCATGCGCTTCTTCGCGCCGCTGCGCAGCTTGAGCCACGAAATGGCGGCGCGGCTCACGCAGATCGACTACGACCGCGAGATGGCGCTGGTGCTTGCCGAGCAGCGCGACGGCGCGCGCGACTTCGTGGGCATCGTGCGGCTCGCCGCCGATCCCGATTTCGAGAAGGCCGAGTTCGCGATCATCGTCCTGCCCGCCGCGCAAGGGCGCGGCGTCGGCCGGCTGATGATGGAGCAGATCATCGCCTATGCGCGGACGCGCGGCATCCGCCAGATGTTCGGCGACGTGCTGGCCGAGAACGAGCGCATGCTGAAGCTCGCGCGCGACCTCGGCTTCACGCTGCGCGCGATTGCCGAAGGACCGGCGGTCATCCGCGTGACGAAGACGCTGTGATGCCTGCCAATCAGACCGGCCTGCCGATTTCGTCACCGCCCCCCTTGAGGGGGCGGTCGGAGGTGCACGCACTTGCGTGCACCTCCCGGTGGGGGTTCTCCTCTCCGGCGCCGCGGCGGCGGAGAGAGCCCCCTCAGTCGCGCGCACAAGAGCGCGCGCGACAGCTCCCCCTCAAGGGGGAGCGAAAAGTGCCGCGCTCCTTTGCTACTCCGCCGGCTGCGGCGCCGGCAGGGGAGCCGGCGCGCCGCCCTCCGCGACGCGCTTGCGCGCGAGGAAGGTGTAGATCACCGGCAGCACGAACAGCGTGAAGATCGTGCCGATCGTCATGCCGGCGGCGATGACGAGGCCGATGTCGAACCGGCTCTTGGCGCCGGCGCCCGAGGCGAACAGCAGCGGCACCATGCCGACCACCATCGCCGCCGTGGTCATCAAAATGGGCCTCAAGCGGATGGCCGCAGCTTTCAGGATCGCGGCGCGGCGGTCGAGGTTCTCGCGTTCCTGCAGCTCGTTCGCGAACTCGACCATCAGGATGCCGTGCTTGCTGATGAGGCCGATCAGCGTCACCAGGCCCACCTGCGTGTAGATGTTCACCGTCGCGAGGCCCAGATTCATCGGGATCAGGGCGCCGCAGATCGAGAGCGGCACCGTCGTCAGGATGATGAGCGGGTCACGGAAGCTCTCAAACTGCGCGGCCAGCACGAGGAAGATCACGATGATCGCGAACGCGAACGCCATCGCCAGCGTGGCGCCTTCCTGCTCGTATTGCCGGCTCTCGCCCTGAAAATCGAACGAGAAGCCTTCGGGGAAGATCTCCTTCGCCTTGGATTTCAGGAAATCGAGCGCCTCGCCGATCGTGCGGCCGGGGAACGGGACGCCCTGGATCGTGGCGGAATTGAGCTGCTGGAACGTGGTGAGCGCGTTGGGCTGAACCGACTGCGTGATTTGCGCCACGGTCGAAAGGGGCACCACGGTGCCCTTGGCGGTGCGGACGTAGACGCTGTCGATCATGGCCGGCGTGAGGCGGAAATCGCGCGGCGCCTGCGGGATCACCTGGTAGGAGCGGCCGTGGAGATTGAAGAAGTTCGTGTAGTTGCCGCCGAACATCGTCGCGAGCGAGGTGCCGATGCTCTGCATCGTGATGCCGAGCTCGTTCGCCTTGGCGTGATCGATCTTCACCTCGACCTGCGGATTGTCGAACTTCAGGTCCGAATCGACGAATATGAAGTAACCGCTCTTCTGCGCCTCGGCCTGGAGCCGCTCGAGCACGCGCGCGAGCGTCTGGTAGTCGGACGTGCTCTTGATCACGAACTGCACGGGCGGGCCGCTGCTGCCGGGCAGCGAGGGCAGCGCGAACGCGAAGGTCTGGATGCCGGGAATGCCCGAGATCTTGCCTTGCAGCTCGGCCAGCACCTGGGCCTGGTTGCGCTTGCGCTCGCCCCAAGGCTTCAAGAGCATGCCGGCAAAGCCGGTATTCACCTGCCCCGCGCCGTTGATGGCGAAGGAGTTCGCGTATTCGGAAAAGCGCCTGAACGTCTTGTCGAGCTCGGCGGTGAAGGCCTCGAGGTAGTCGAGGTTGGCGTATTGCGGCGCCTTGGTCTGCATGAAGACGACGCCTTGGTCTTCCGTCGGCGCCAGCTCCTTCTGCGTCGTCTGATAGAGGAAGACGCAGGAGCCGAACACCACCGCGGCGATCATCAGGATCACCGGCCGGTAGTTGAGCACGCGGTCGAGCCGGCGCTCGTAGTCCGTGCGCAGCCGCGAGAACACGCGGTCGACGAGATCGGCGAAGCGCCCCTGATGCCCCGCCTTCAAGAGCTTCGAGCTCATCATCGGCGAGAGCGTGAGCGCAACCACGCCCGAGATGATGACGGCCGAGGCGAGCGCGAACGCGAACTCGCGGAAGAGCGCGCCGGTGAGGCCGCTCACGAAGCCGATCGGCGCGTAGACCGCGGCCAGCGTCAACGTCATCGAGATGACAGGGCTGGCGATGTCGCGGGCGCCGTGCAACGCCGCTCGATAGGGCGATTCGCCCTCCTCGATGTGGCGGTAGATGTTCTCGACCACGACGATGGCGTCGTCGACGACGAGGCCGATCGCCAGCACCATCGCGAGCAGCGTCAACAGGTTGATCGAGTAGCCGAGCACCAGCAGCAGGAAGAGCACGCCCACCAGCGAGAGCGGGATGGTTACGATCGGCATGATGGTCGAGCGGATGTTGCCGAGGAACAGGAAGATGACAACGATGACGATCAGCGCCGATTCGACGATGGTCCTGATCACCTCGTCGATCGACGCCTGGACCGAGATGGTCGCGTCGTAGGCGATCGAAGCCTTCATGCCGGCAGGGAGCTGGAGCTGGATGTCGGGCATCGCCTTGCGGACGTTGTCGATGACCGTGAGCGGATTGGCGGTGGGCGCCGTGTAGACGCCGACGAACACGGCCTTCAAGCCGTTGAATTCCGAGGATGAGTTGACGCTCTGCGGGCCCAGCTCGACGGTGCCCACATCGCGCAGCCGGATCAGCGAATTGCCGCGCGCCACGACCACGAGCTGCTCGAAGCCGGCGACGCTCGACGGGCTGGTGTCGGCGTTGATCGTCACGCGGACGAAATCGCCTTTGATCTCGCCGGGCGCCGAAGTGAAGTTGTTGTTCTGCAGCGCGGTCTGCACGTCCGTCGCGGTGACGCCGAGCGCCGCCATCTTGGCGGGGTCGAGCCAGATGCGCATGGCGAAGGTCTGGCCGCCCAGGATGCGCGCTTCGGAGACGCCGTCCACGGTCTGGAGCCGCGGCTGGATCACGCGCGTGAGGTAGTCGGTGATCTGCGAGGGCGACAGCACTTCGCTGTTGAAGCCGATATACATCAGCGCGAACGCGTCGCCGGTCGTCTTCACGACCACGGGGTCGTTGGCCTGCTGCGGCAGAACGTTGCGGACCTGGTTGACTTTGGAAAGCACCTCGGTCAGCGCCTTGTCCCCGTCGGCGTTCAAGCGCAGCGTGAGCTTGACGACGCTCGTGCTCTGTGTGCTGGACGAGCTGATGTAGTCGATGCCCTCCGTGCTCGCCACCGCCTGCTGGATCGGCACCGTGACGAAGCCTTGCATCAGGTCGGCGTTGGCGCCGGGATAGGTGGTGGTGATCTCGATCGTCGTGTTGGTGAGCTTCGGATACTGCCGGATCGGCAGCGAGAAGAACGCCTGGACGCCGAGCAGCAATATGAGCAGGCTCACCACCGTCGCCAGCACGGGGCGCCGGATGAAGAGATCGGTGAAGGCGCGGCGCGCGCCCGGCGGATTGTCGGACGGGGCGGCGCCCGACGGCGGCGGCGTCGCGTTCATGGCTTCGGCCGCTCCTCGGGCGCGGTCAGCGCTTCGCGCTGATCGATCACGACGCCGGCATTCGGCTGCAGCCGGAGCTGGCCCGAGGTGACGACGCGCTCGCCCTCCTTGGCGCCCTCGGCCAATCCCGCCTGGCCGCCGCGCCGCTCGGCCACGCGCACGAAGCGGCGCTCGACGACGAGCTCCGGCTTGCCGTCCTGCCCCGCCACGACCTTGCCGTCCTTGTCCTTCCGTTCGGCCACGACGTAGACCGAGTCGCCATAGAGGCTGAAGGTGACGGCGGTTTCCGGCACCACGACGAGCGAACGCTCTTCGGCCAGCTCGACCTTTAGGCGCGCGAACATGCCGGGCACGAGGAGGCCGTCCTTGTTGGGGAGCGTGGCCTGGAAGAGTAGGTTGCGCGTGGCTTCGTCGACCTTGGCGTCGATCGAGGTGACGCTTCCGGTGAAGACCGCGCCGCGCAGGCCCTCGACCGTCGCGCGCACCGTTTGGCCCACTTTGAGGCGCGGGATCTCGCGCTCGGGCAGCGTGAAGTTCACGTAGATCGGGTCGATCGACTGGAGCGAGACGATGGCGGCGCCGGCGGCGAGGTACTGGCCGAGGTTGACCTGGCGGATGCCGAGCCGGCCGGCGAACGGCGCCACGATCGTCTTCTGATTGATCTGCGCGCGGATGAGCTCGACCTGCGCCGCCGCCTGATCGCGTTGCGCGATCGCCTGGTCGAGATTGGCCTGGGCCATGTTGCCGCGCTCGGCGAGTTCGCGCGCGCGGATGAGGTTGAGCTCTTTGAGGCGAAGGTCGGCCGTCGCCGCCTGCAGCTGCGCGCGCTCGGTGGAGTCGTCGAGCTTCAGCACCGTCTCGCCCGACTTCACCCACTTGCCGGATTCGAACTGGATCGCGTCGACGCGGCCGGCGACCTGGGGCGCCAAGGTGACGCCCTTCACGGCCTCGGTCGTGCCGATCGCGGCCAGCTCGCCGCGCCACTTCTCGGTTTTCGCGGCGACGACCGTGACCGGCACCGGCGGGATCGGCCGCGACGACATCACTTGCTGGATGATCATCGGCTTCAGGACGTAGTTGAACGCCGCCAGGCCGCCGAAGACGATCAGCAGCGGGATCGCGGCGATGATCATCCAGCGCACGGTGCGCGGGCGCGAACGCTTCAGCGCGTCGATATTTCTCGACCTACTCACGGGCGTGGATCCCTCTGGACGGGTTTCGGCGGAATAAGCGACTTGAGTCTCGCCCGGCGCAAAGACAAGCAAGGGTGCGCCGGCGGGCGGAGCTACGGAATTTCCGTCGCGGCGGGATGCGGGCGGTTGCGCGTCGTCATGGGTGCGGTGTCCTTTGCGGTCCGGTGGAGTCGGCCGGCGGCGCGATCGCGCGCAGCAGATAGCGCACGACGCGCCGCGCATCCTGTTCGAGATCCTTGTGGGCGAATTGCGCGATGATGGCCGGGTGCAGCACGCCGGTGCACGCGGTGCATATCGCGTTCGATGCATCGACCGGCGCGATTTCGGGCGCGAACTCCCCGCGTCGCACGCCGTCCGCGACGAGCGCGGCGATCATCTCGTGCACCGCCGCGATGTGGCGCTCGACGGCGGCCCAATTCTCCTCCATGCCGGCGGACACCATGTCGTGCAGGCGGCGCTCGGCGACGCAGCGCATCTTGTTGTAGCGGTGCAGCTCGATGATGTAGCGCTCGAGGCGCTCGGCGGCCGGCCGGTCCTCGGCCATCACCGCGCGCAGGATCGCGTGCACCTCGGCGAAATGTTTCTCGCAGATTGCCTCGTTGATCGCCGACTTCGAGGGGAAGAAGCGGTAGATGTTCGCCGGCGACATCTTCAAAACGCGCGCGATGTCGGCCACCGCCGTCTTGGCATAGCCGACGCGGCGGAACTGCTCCTCGGCCACTTCGAGGATGCGCGAGACCGTCTGCTCGGTGCTTTGCGGGCGCCGGGAGGACATCGATGGGCCAAGCCGATCTGAAGACTGACGGCTTGTATCAGTCGTCAGCGTTCGCGGTCAAGCGAGACTGCCGCGACGCAATATCTCGACAAAACCCGCCGAATTCAGAGGCATACTAGGGCTCGCTGGCGTCGAGCGCATAGCCGGCCGAGCGCACGGTTCGGATCACATCAGGCTCTTCGGGGCCGTTGATGGCCTTCCTGAGCCGGCGGATATGAACGTCCACGGTGCGCGGTTCGACATAAACGTCGTGGCCCCAAACGGCATCCAGAAGCTGCTCGCGCGCGAAGACCCGGCCGGGGTGCTCGAGGAAATGGCGCAGCAGGCGAAACTCGGTGGGCCCGAGATGAATCGGCCTTCCGTTGCGCATCACGCGATGCGCGGCCAGATCCATGTGGATGCCGGCATAGGCGAGGACCTCTTCCGCCGTGGAGGGCCGCGAGCGGCGCAGGACCGCGCGCACGCGCGCCACAAGCTCGGTCGGCGAGAACGGTTTCGTCACGTAATCGTCGGCGCCGCTGTCGAGCCCGCGCACGCGGTCGGCTTCCTCGCCCCGGGCCGTCAGCAGGATGACCGGCACGTCGCGCGTCTCCGCCTTCCGGCGCAGTTGGCGGCAGACTTCGAGGCCGGAGATCGAGGGCAGCATCCAATCGAGCACGACGAGATCCGGCCGGCGTTCGGAGACCGCCATCAGCGCCTCCTCCCCATCGAGTGCCGTCGCCACCTCGTAACCGGCCGCCTCGAAGTTATAGCGCAGCAGTGTCACCAGCGCCTGTTCATCCTCGACGATGAGGATGAGCGGCTTCATCGTGGCGCGCTCGGCTACGGCGGCGGACGTCTCAGTGCGGCGTTTGCTTGATGGGGGCGACAACATTCAGCTCGTCCTTTCCGCCCTTGGGCCGCTCGCCGCCCGGCTGGCGGCCGGTGACGAGGAAGTAGACGTTCTCGGCGATGTTGGTGCAGTGGTCGCCGATGCGCTCGAGGTTCTTGGCGATGAACAGGAGATGCGTGCAGGGCGTGATGTTGCGCGCATCCTCCATCATGTAGGTGAGCAGCTCGCGGAACAGGCTCGTGTAGAGGTCGTCGAGCGTCTCGTCGCGGTTCCACACTTCGAGCGCCTTGGCCGGGTCGCTGGCGTTGTAGGCGTCGAGCACGTCCTTGAGCATCGCGATCGCGGCGCGGCCCATGCGCGGGATGCTGTAGACGGGCTGCACGGTGGGCAGCTCGTTGAGCGAGACGGCGCGCTTGGCGACGTTCTTGGCGTAGTCGGCGATGCGCTCGATGCCGGCCGCGATCTTGAGCGCGGCCAGGATCTGACGGAGATCGTTGGCCACCGGCTGGCGCAGCGCGAGAAGCCGGACGACCTGCGCGTCGGCCTCGCGCTCGAGGTCGTCGACCTTGGCGTCCGCCTCGATCGTGCGCACCGCGAGCGAGCTGTCCTGTTCCGAGATCGAGGCGAGCGCGTTGGCGAGCTGCTCCTCGGCGAGCCCGCCCATCCGCGCGATGACGAGGTGGAGGTGCCGGAGCTCGTCATCGAAAGAACGGACGATGTGTTCGTTGTTGGGAGCCATCGGTGCTTTCCGAGAGTTTCCGCCGCTCACCCGAAGCGGCCGGTGATGTAGCCTTGCGTCTTCTCGTCCTCGGGTGCGGTGAAGATCTGCTCGGTGTTGCCGTACTCGATCAGCTTGCCTAGGTGGAAGAACGCGGTCTTCTGCGAGACGCGCGCGGCTTGCTGCATCGAGTGGGTTACGATGACGAGCGTGTACTGCTGGCGGAGCTCGTCCATAAGCTCCTCGATCTTGGCGGTGGCGATCGGATCGAGCGCCGAGCACGGCTCGTCCATCAGGATCACCTCGGGACTGACCGCGATCGCGCGCGCGATGCAGAGGCGCTGCTGCTGGCCGCTGGAAAGGCCGGTGCCGGGCTCCTGCAGCCGGTCCTTCACCTCGTTCCAGAGACCCGCCTTCTCGAGGCTCGTCTGCACCACGGTCTCAATCTCGCTCTTGCTCGAGGCGAGGCCGTGGATGCGGGGGCCGTAGGCCACATTCTCGGCGATCGATTTGGGGAACGGGTTGGGCTTCTGGAACACCATTCCGACGCGCGCGCGCAGTTGCACGACGTCGATGCGCTTGTCGTAGATGTCGTCGCCGTCGAGGCGGATGTCGCCGGTCACCCGGCAGCTCTCGATGGTGTCGTTCATGCGGTTGAGGCAGCGCAGAAACGTGGACTTGCCGCAGCCCGATGGGCCGATGAAGGCGGTGACCTGGTTGGGCATCACGTCGATGTCGACGTCGAACAATGCTTGCTTGGCGCCATAAAACACGTTGCAGCGCCGCGTGACGAGCTTGGGACCGTTGGCTTGCACTATCGCCTCGGAGGCGGAGGAGACGGGAGAGATCGCGTCCATGATGCACCCCTTACCAGCGGCGTTCAAACCTGCGGCGGAAATAGACGGCCAGCGCATTCATCGCGACCAGGAACACGAGCAGCACGATGATGGCGGCCGCGGTCTTCTCCTGGAAACCGCGCTCGGGCTTGTCGGCCCAGATGAAGATCTGCGCGGGCAAGGCGGTCGCCGGGTCGATCGGCGAAATCGGCGGCGCTGCGATGAACGCTTTCATGCCGATCATGAGCAGCGGCGCGGTTTCGCCGATTGCGTGGGCCATGCCGATGATGGTGCCGGTCAGCACGCCCGGCATCGCGAGCGGCAGCACGTGGTGGGTGATGACCTGCATCTTCGAGGCGCCGAGCCCGTAGGCGGCTTCGCGGATGGACGGCGGCACGGCTTTCAGCGAGGCGCGCGTCGCAATGATGATCGTCGGCAGCACGAGGAGGCTCAAGACCATGCCGCCCACCAGCGGCGCCGAGCGCGGCAGGCCGAAGAAGTTGAGGAAGACGGCCAACCCCAGCAGGCCAAAGACGATCGAGGGCACCGCGGCCAGGTTGTTGATGTTGACTTCGATCAAATCGGTGACGCGGTTCTTGGGCGCGAACTCCTCGAGGTAGACGGCGGCGGCGACGCCGACCGGGAAGCAGAGCAGCAAGGTCACCAGCATCGTGTAGGCCGAGCCCGAGAGGGCACCCAGGATGCCGGCCAGCTCCGGCTCGTTGGAGTCGCCGAGCGAGAAGAAACGCCAGTTGAAGCCCTGGCGGATCGCACCGTCTTTCGCCAGCGCGTCGATCCACTGGAACTGCTTGTCCTTCACCTGGCGGTCGGCCTCGGGGACGCTGCGCCGGATGCGGCCCTTGTACGCCATGTCGATGTCGGAGCTGGCGGGCACGGTCACGCGCGCCGATTTTCCGACGAGCGACGGATCGGCAAGGACCATGTTGCGCAAGACGGTGTCGGAGCCGGCGCTGATCATCTTCGCGGCGAGCCGCTCGTCGTCGCGATCCTGGATGCCGAGCTTCCTGATCAGCGCATCCTCGATGAGCGCTTGGAAATTGGCGCCGGCGATCGCTTCGGCGCCCTTGCCGTCGGGATCGATCTCCTCCTTCGGCAGCGCCAATTCGTTCGTGATGTTGGTCTGGAAAAAGGCACTCCATCCCTCGCTCACCACCGAGACCAGCAGCAGGCCGAGCATCAGCACGGCGAAGCAGATGGCGACGACGCCGTAGATGCGGAAACGCCACTCGGCGCGGCGGCGGCGGCGGATGCCGCGCGCGACGAGCTTTCTCTGCTGCTCCGAAGGGATGAAGGCCGAGCGTGCGTCAGTCATATTTTTCCCGGTACTTCTGCACCACTCGGAGGGCGATGATGTTGAGCCCGAGCGTCACGACGAAGAGCACGAGGCCGAGTGCGAAGGCCGAGAGCGTCTTGGCGCTGTCGAACTCCTGATCGCCGACCAGCAGCGTCACGATCTGCACGGTCACCGTCGTGACGTTGTCGAGCGGGTTGGCGGTGAGCTTGGCGGCGAGGCCGGCGGCCATCACCACGATCATGGTTTCGCCGATCGCGCGCGAGACGCCGAGCAGCAGCGCGCCGACGATGCCGGGCAGCGCGGCCGGGATCACGACGCTCCTGATCGCCTCGGAGCGCGTGGCGCCGAGGCCGTAGGCGCCGTCGCGCAGCGATTGCGGCACAGCGTTGATCACGTCGTCGGACAGCGAGGAAACGTAGGGGATGATCATCACGCCCATCACGAGCCCGGCAGCGAGGGCGCTTTCGGAGGCGGTGTCGAGCCCGAGCGAGAGGCCCGCGTCGCGCACGAGCGGGGCCACGGTCAACGCGGCGAAGAAGCCGTAGACAACCGTCGGGATGCCGGCCAGCACCTCCATGATCGGCTTGACCCAGGTGCGCACGCGCGGCGAGGCGTATTCGGAAAGATAGATCGCCGCGAAGAGGCCGACGGGTCCGGCTACAAGCATTGCGATCGCGGTGATGAGCAGGGTGCCGGTGAAGACGGGCACCGCGCCGAAGCTGCCCGACGAGCCTACCTGATCGGCGCGGAGCGCCTCTTGCGGGCTCCAGCGCAGGCCGAACAGGAACTCGGTGAGCGGCACATGGTCGAAGAAGCGCAGCGCTTCGAACAGCAGTGAGAGGACTATGCCGACCGTGGCGAAGATCGCGATCGTCGAGCAGACGATGAGGAACCAGCGCGCCACGCGCTCGACGGCGTTGCGCGCGCGCATGGCCGGATTGATGCGGCGATAGGCGAGGAAGCTGCCGAGGCTCACCAGCAGCAGCATGGCGGCGATCAGGATCCAGCGGCCGAGGATGACAAGCGTGCGATAGTGCTCGGCGGCCGCCGCGACCGCGCCGTCCGGCGCGGCGCGCACGACATTGCCAGTCGCGATGTTGCGGATGTCGGCCATCAGCAACGAGAGCTTGTCCGGCGGCAGCGAGCGCAAATGCGGCGGCAGCGCCGACTGCACGAGATGGTCGATGACGGTGTTCTGCAGCGCAACCCAGGCGACGAAAAAGATCAGCGCCGGCACGCCGGCCCAGACCGCGATATAGAACCCGTAGTAGCTCGGCAGCGAATGCAGCGCCCGCAGCGAGCCGCCGGAGCTGACGAGCGCGCGTCGGCGGCCGAGATAGAATCCGACGCAGGAAAGGACGAGCAGCGTCGCCAAAATGATCGGATAGTCCATGGCCCGCCTGCAGAGGCCGGTGTCGGGCCGCCGGCCTCAAGAATCCATGACTGGCGATGCGACGAAGCCGCTCCCGAGCCGTGGCGCGGGAGCGGCCTCCGCGGCCTTACATACTGAGATTGTCCATCGCCTTGGCCGACTCGTTCACCTTCTTGAGCTCGGCCTCCGGCAGCGGCACCAGGCCTTTGCCGATAAGATAGCCGCGCTTGCCCATCGCGCGGGCGCTCGTGTACTCGGCCACGAACTCCTGGATGCCCGGCACGACGCCGACATGCGCCTTCTTGACATAGACGTACATGTCGCGCGCGATCAGATACTTGCCGCTCGAGATCGTGTCGAAGTTTGGCTCGACGCCGTTGACCGTCTTGCCGATCAGCTTGTCCTTGTTCTGGTCGAGGAAGCTGTAGCCGAAGACGCCGATCGCGTTGAGATTGGCATCGATCTTCTGCACGATCACGTTGTCGTTCTCGCCGGCCTCGACATAGGCGCCGTCTTCGCGGATGCTCTGGCAGAGCGCCTTATGCTTCTTTGCGTCGGTCTTCTCCAGGGCCTTGAGCGCGGGGAAGCTGTTGCATCCGCCTTCGAGCGCGAGCTCGTTGAACGAATCGCGCGTGCCCGAGGTGGGCGGCGGGCCGAGGACTTCGATCTTGGCCGCGGGGAACGAGGGATCGATGTCCTTCCAGGTCTTGTTCGGGTTGGGGATCAGCTTGCCGCCGTCCTTGTTGCCCTCAGGAACCTCTTTGGCCAGCGCGAGCCAAAGCTGGCCGAGCGTCAGATCGAATTTCGGTCCCTTTTTTGACTGCGCGATGGCGATGCCGTCGAAACCCACCTTGATCTCATAGATGTCCTTGACGCCGTTCTTGCCACACTCCTCGAACTCGCTCTTTTTCATGCGGCGCGAGGCGTTGGTGAGGTCGGGATGCTGAGTGCCGATGCCGGCGCAGAACAGCTTCATGCCGCCGCCGGTGCCGGTCGATTCGACCACGGGCGCCTTGAACTTGCCGGCCTTGGCAAAGCGCTCGGCCACCGTGGTGGTGAACGGGTAAACGGTCGAGGAACCGACGATACGGATCTGGTCGCGCGATTGCGCATAGGCCTGTGCGGCCAGAGCCGCAGCCGACGCCGCGCTGACGGCCGCGATGAGTAACGCTTTCTTCACCTCGCACCTCCTTGACATGATTGGGGTGCCGGCTGGCCCGGCCCCGCCGATTCGACTTGCCGCTTCACTAACGCGGCGCTGCGCCGCAGCCCGGATTCTGGATCGGTCGGGGCAAGTCCGTTGCCGCGGCGACGGGGGCCAAGCTAGTAGGGCCGGGCAACACTCTTATTACAGTAGAATGTCATTTTTGTTGCACTGACTTGGGGTCGGTTCCTCAGCGCCAAAGAGGAACCTCTAATGCTCGGATGATACGGGCAGAAACACCGTGAACCGGCTGCCCTGGCCGAGCTTGCTCTCGATGGTGAGCCGCGCACCGTGACGATTGAGGATGTGCTTTACGATGGCGAGGCCAAGGCCCGTCCCGCCGAGCTGGCGCGAGCGGCCGCGGTCGACGCGGTAGAAGCGCTCGGTCAGGCGCGAGAGGTGTTCGGGCGCAACGCCTTCGCCCTGGTCGACGACCGCCACCTCGACTGCCTCCGCCGGGCGCCTCTCGCGCGAATCGCGTGGCGCCGGCAGCCGCTCGCCGCCGCCGCGGCCTACGGCGATGACCACGGGCGTGCCCTCGCGGCCATACTTGATCGCGTTATCGAGCAGGTTCTGGAAGACCTGGATGAGCTGGTCGCGCTCGCCGGTCACCTCGAGGCGATCGTCGTGCGCGGTGCGGCGCTCGAGGCGGAACGTGATGCGCCGGGTCATCGCCTGGACCTGGAGCGCCTCCATGAGGTTCTGCAGGATCGGCAACAGCTCGATGCGGCCGGTCGGCGGCTGGTGCTCCTCGAGCTCGATGCGCGAAAGCGACATGATGTCGTCGACGAGCCGGCGCATGCGCGCAGCCTGTTCCTGCATGATTTCGAGGAAACGCTGGCGCGCGTCGGGATCGCCGGACGCCGGCCCGCGCAAGGTCTCGATGAAGCCGATCAGCGAGGCGAGCGGCGTCTTCAATTCGTGCGAGACATTGGCCACGAAATCGGCGCGCATCTGGTCGAGGCGCCGGCGCGCGGTGTCGTCGTGCAGCACGACCAGCGCGGCCGGCTCGCCCGGGCCGCCATCGGCGAGCCGGCGCACGATGGCGCGCACGCTGCGCTCGTTCTCGCCGTGCATCGTGAACGCGTTCTCGTGGATGCCGCCGGCGGCCAGCGCGCGCTCGACCGAGGCGGTGAAACCCGGATCGCGCAGGAGGCCGGTGAGATCCTGGCCGACCGGCGCCAGACCGATGAGGCCGGTGGCGGCAGGATTGGCATCCAGCACGGTGCGATTGCGGTCGATCCGCAACACGGCGTCGGGCAGATCGCCCAAAACGGCCTCGGCCGCCGCCGAGCGCCGCTCGAGGCGCTGATGTGCCGCTGCGATCGCGCGCGCGGTTTCGCCGGCGGCGCTGGCGAGGCGGCCGGCCGGGGTCCAGTTCGCCTCCGGGAGCGGCGGCGGCGCCGGCCGCTCGCCCGGCCGCAGCGCCACGATGAAACGCCGCGCGGCTTCGAGATCGACCAAGCCCAGCCGCGCCACCGCGTAGCAGCCCGCCAGAATGACGATTGTGCCAGCCGCTGCCCAATGCCAGGGCAGCGCGCCGAGCGCCACCAGCGCCGCGAGCACAACGCCCGCCGGCGCTGCCGCGAGTGCGCCGGTGACGAAGCTGTGACGAACGAGCGAATTGGAATCGGGCATCGGAGAAAAATCTATGTCCCGCTCGCGCCTTCTCACGAAACCCCGGCGTGGCGCAAGTCCGCAGCGGCGGCGCGGAGCCATGCCATATTGGCGCCATGGTCTCGACGATGGTACGGTACGAGGGCCTTCTCCCCGCGCAACCGCCAAGGCACCCTACGCTGAATGGACGAAAGGACGAACGCGCTGCCCGTGGGCACCGAGCTCGAGGGCTACAGGGTCGTCGCCTTGCTGGGCGCCGGGGGCTTTGGCATTACCTATAAAGCCGTCGATCTGCTGCTCGATCGTCACGTGGCGATCAAGGAGTACTTGCCGAGCGTGCTCGCCAACCGGAGCTCGGACCGGAAGACGGTGAAGGCGTTCGGCCGCCAGGAGGCCGAGCAGTTCGTCTGGGGCCTCGAGCGCTTCCGCACCGAGGCCAAGACGCTGGTTGCGTTCCAGCACCACAATATCGTGCCGGTCCACCGCTACTTCGAGTCGAACGGGACCGGCTATCTCGTGATGGCGTTCCAGGACGGCAAGAGCCTGGCCGACGTGATCGACGCGGTCGGCACGCTCTCCGAAGACGAACTGCTGATCATTCTGCGCCCGCTCGCCGCCGGCTTGGCCGACGTCCACGCCAAGGGCTTCCTCCATCGCGACATCAAGCCGGCCAACATCATCATCCGCCGCGACGGCACGCCGGTGCTGATCGATTTCGGTGCCGCGCGCCAGGCGGTGACGCGGCAGAGCCGCGGGCTCACCGCCATCGTCACCGAGGGCTACGCGCCCTACGAGCAATACGAGACCGACAGCCATCAGGGCCCGTGGACCGACATCTACGCTCTGGGCGCGGTGCTCTATCACTGCGTGACCGGGAGCCGCCCGCCCGAATCGCCGAAGCGCATCGCCGCGCAATTGCGCAAGCAGCCCGATCCGATGGTGCCGGCCGCGCGGACGGCCGCCGGCGACTACAGTGAGAGCCTGCTCGACGCGATCGATCGCGCACTCGCCGTCGAGGAAGCCAAGCGGCCGCAAAGCGTGCGCGATTTCATGGCCGCGGTCGACGGCCGCGGCCCGGCCGCCGCTCCGCCGGCGGCACCGCCCGCGCTTTCCGGCGGCGAAGCCTTCGTGGTCGACCCACCGTCACAGCCGATCGGCCGCGGCACGCGTACATCCCCGCCGCCCGCCGCCGCGGCGCCGGCCGAGCAACCCGCGGCCGAGGTCGCCGGCAATTTCATGGTCGAGGCGCCCTCGCAGCCGGTGGGCCGGCGCGCCGCACCTGTCCCGGCGATGCCGCCCAAGGAGCCGCTCATTGCGCGTTCGCGCAGATCGGATCGCGCGCCGCCGCCGGCGCCCGCCAGCGACACATTGATGGCCGGCGGCGCCACGCTTATCGTCGGTGGTGAGGATCGCGCTGCGGGCAACGCCGGGGTAGCCGTCAAGGCGACGCAGCCGCCGGTGCGCGGCCTCCGGCGGCGCGTGGGCGCTCCGGCAGAACAGAAACGCAGCCGCACCCCGTTGATGGTCGGCGTCGTGCTCGTGCTGCTGGCGGGCGGCGGTGCGGTCGGCTATTTCGCGCAGAAGGGCGGAGCCCCGAGCATCGTCACACCCGCCCCCGAGCGGCCCAATACCGATTCAGCGAGCACCACCGCGCGGCCGCCAGCGCCCGCACCGCCGCCCGACGAGGCATTGGCGCGCAGCAAGGCGGCGGCGCCCGAGCAGATCTGGCAGCACACCGAGACCAAGACCGCGCAGGACGTGGTGCGGCGCATTTTCGCGCTGCCCAACGATCAGTTGCTGATCGCCGGCGGGCGCATCGAGGCCGAGGGCGCCAACAGCGACGTCTGGCTGTGGCGCTTCGATGCCAAGACGGGCAAGCCCGCGGGCGAGCGCAAGAGCATCGCCAATACGCGTTTCGACACCGGCAACGCCATCGTGCTGCGTCCCGACGGCGGCGTGGCGATGGCGGCGGCCCGGCGCAATCTCGGCACCAATTCGATCGTCGCTTGGGTCGCGCGCGCCTCGGCCGAGGGCGAATTGCAGTGGCAGCACACCTTCCAGGAGCACGCGCTCACCATTCCCTATGCGCTGACCCTGCTAGCGAACGGCGACATGGTCGTGGTCGGAAGCGCCACCGAGCAAGGGAAGAACGGCCTCAAGGGCTGGGCCGCGCGCATCGCGGCCGATGGCCGCGTGCTGTGGAACAAGACGTTCGGCAAGGGCATCGACGAAAGCCTGCAGAGCGTCGCCCTGCTGCCCGACGGCGGCATAATCGCAGTCGGCTGGACCAACGTCGAGCGCGCGGCCGGCGACGACCGCAATCTCTGGGTCCTCAATCTCGACGGCGAAGGCGGCGTGCGCTGGGAGAAAAAAGACCTCGGCGACGAGGCCGACGAGAAGGGCAAGGCCGTGCTCGTCGCCGAGGGCGGCGACATTGTCGTGCTCGCGGAGGTGAGCCGCGCCCCGGCGGCGCCGCAGAGGGCCACGGCTCCCAGACCCGCGCCGCGGCCCGGCGCCGCGCCGCCGGCGGCCGAAACCGAGCCGGTGAACAAGCCCTGGCTGCTCCGCCTCGCGCCCGACGGCGCCATACGCTGGGACAAGCGCTATTCGGGCGGCAAGGACGACCGCAACGATTCGCTCGACTCGATCGCGCCGGCCGGCGACGGCGGCTTCATCATGTCGGGTTCTACCGAAGGAAAGGGCGCGGGCCGCAAGGACGGCTGGCTGGTGCGCATCGACGCCGAGGGCGCGCAGCTTTGGGACCAGCAGTACGGCGACCAGTTCGACGACGAGTTCACCGCGCTGACCGCGCTGCCCGATCGCGGCGTGCTGATCGGCGGCTCCACCGCTTTGAAGCTCGAAACGCCGCCACCGGCGCCGCCGCGCGGCGGGCGCCCTCCGGCCAAGCCCGAGCCTCCAGTCGAGGCCAAGCTCTGGTTGCTGCGGCTTGGCTACAGATAGCGTCGGCGGGCGCGTTCGCCCATTTGATACCGAATTCAATCGCAGGAGAGTTTCAATGATCCTCGCATTCAGCCGCCGCGCCGCGATCGCCCTCGCGGCCGCGCTGCCGCTCGATCTCGATCCGCCGGCGGCGCTCGGCCAAGACGCGCGCGCGTCGACGGTGCAGGCCAATTCCGAGCTCAGGAAGCGTGCCGACGCGCTGTTCCAGGGCGTTAGCGACGGCGGCGGCAAGGTCACCTATGGCGCGCTCGAGGCGGGTGAAACGGGGGAGGGGCTGATCATAAAGCAGATTGAGATCGTCGCGGCGGAAAAGAAAAGGGCCACGATCGAGGAGATCGTCATCAAAGCCTATGATTGGGGCAACCCCAGGGAGCCGCGCCACGCGGACATGGCGATGAGGAAGCTCGTCATCGCCGGCGACACGCTCGACGCCGAGGCGGCCGAGAATTTTCGCGAGCTGGGCCTTTCGGCGCTCACGGTCAACGGCGAGCTTGCGTTCAAACTCGACGAGCGGGAGAAGGCATTCCATGTCTCAAAGCTCCTCCTCGACTTCGTCGAGATGGGGGAGCTGAAGGTGCAGCTGAAGCTCACCGGGATCACCGCCGGCGATCTCAAGGCCGCCATTCCCGGAGACACACCCGGGAAGCCCAATCCGCGGGACGGCCAAGCGATGATGAACTTGCTCTCGCGCCTCAACATCGCCGGCGCCACCATCGGCTTCAAGGACAAATCGCTGGTCGAGCGCATGGTGCGCGCCGACGCGAAAAAGAAAAACCTCTCCGAGCAGGCGGCCAAGGCGAAGATGCTCGACGAATTGGCGGAAGAGCGCGGCAAAGCCGAGGACGAAGTCACCAAGGAGTTCATCGACGCGGCGATCAAGTTCCTGCGCAGCGCCGGCGAGATCGAACTTGCTCTCAATCCGCCCGCGCCGGCCAATGTGATGGCCGCCTTCATGATGGTTATGGGCAATCGCGGCACGTTCAAGCAGATGATGGGACTCTCTGTTTCCGTGAAATAGCGAAGGAGTGGCGGATCGCGGGGTTCCCGTGTAAGTTCGGCGCGCGCCTTCCGTCGGCGCGCGGCTCATGGCTTTCCAATCTGCGGCCGCACCTTGACCAAGGGGTGAGACCATGAATTTCGCTTTTCGCCGCGCCGGCTGCGCGGCGCTCGTCGTTGCGGCTGCCGTCGCTTCGGCGGCCATCCTGCCTGCGCAGGCCGACGAGGGCGGCGCGGACCGCGGCCGGGCCGACCAAGGTCGGATCATCGCCGTTCAGTCCGATCTTCAGAAGCGCGCCGATGCGTTGCTCAAGGGAATCACCGAGGGCGGCGGCAAGGCCAAGTATGGCGCGATCGAGCCCGGCGCGTCGAAGGAAGGCCTCGTCATCAAGGACGCCGAGATCACCTCGCCCGACAACAAGACGGTCAAGATCGAGCGCGTCGAGGTGCGCGACTTCGATTGGGAGAACCCGAATCAGCCGGCGCGCATGGATCTGAGCATCAAGAAGCTCGTTATTCCCGCTTCGTCGCTGGAGAAGGACGTGGCCGACCTCGGCGTCACGTCGCTCACCATCAACGCCGATTTCGCCTATAAGCTCGACGACGCCAAGAAGACGTTCGAGGTCTCGGGTATCGCCATCGACATCGTCGAGCTGGGCGAGCTCAAGCTTCAGCTCAAGCTCGCCGGCATCGCTTCCGGCGATCTCAAGGGCGTGCTCGGCGGCGACAAGGATGCCAAGCGGGGCGACGCCAAACCGGGCGAGGACGCGGCGACGAAGCTGCTCGCACAGCTCATGATCGTCGGCGCCTCCATCTCGTTCAAGGACAAGTCGCTCGTCGAGCGCCTGATCCGCGCCGACGCCAAGAAAAAGAACATCAGCGAGGCGGAAGCCAAGAGAAAGATGCTCGACGACCTCGCAGAACAGAAGAAGGAGGCGACCGACGACGCGACGCGCGAACTGTTCGATGCCGCGACCAAGTTCCTGACCAATCCGGGCACGATCGAGCTCGCGGCGAACCCGGGCTCGCCCGTCAACGTGATGGCGGCGTTCTTGGCGATGATGGGAAGCCCCGGCGCCATCAAGCAGATGCTCGGGATTGCGCTCACGGTCAGGTAGCCGGAAGATTCCCGATGATCGCCGCCCCGGGCGCCGCTAAGGTGCTGGCGCTCGGGGCCGCAAGGGCGCGGCTCCGCCTTCGGGGGCGCCCCATGTCCACGGCCGTTGACCGCTCGCACGCCGCCGACGGACGCTTGCAGCCGTCGTTCCTGCTGCTCGTCTACGCGAACGCGTTCATCACCGGCGCGGTGGTGATGGGTTTCGAGATGCTCGGCAGCCGCTATCTCAATCCCTTCTTCGGCAGCGGCATCTACACCTGGGCGGCGCTCATCTCGACCGTGCTCGCCGCGCTCACCGCCGGCTATTTTTTCGGCGGCTGGATGGCCGACAGGAAGCCCACGCCCGCGAGGCTCGGCTGGCTCATCGTCGCGGGCTCGGCCTACCTCGCGTTCATCCCGCTGTTCGCCGAAGGCCTGCTCGAGCTGTTGTCTTCGATGCTCGGCGGCCTTGCTGATCAGCGCGAGTTCGAGCGCTGGGGTTCGATCGCCGGCGCGATGCTGCTGCTGTTCGTTCCGCTGGCGCTTCTTGGCGTGTACTCGCCTTACGCAATTCGGCTGACGCTGCGCGCCACCACGCGCTCGGGCACCGTCGCCGGGCGCATCTACGGCATTTCGACGCTCGGCAGCATCTTCGGCACGCTGTTCGTGACGTTCTATCTCATCCCGACGATGGGCAGCCGGCACATCACCTATCTGCTTTCGGCGATCGGCGTCGCCGCGGGGCTGTCGTTCCTCGTGGCCCGCCCGGCCCGCGCGCAGCGCGCGCTTCCGGGCGTTGCCGGCGCGCTGCTGCTGGCCGCGCTCGCCGCACCCGAGCCCGCGCGCGCCGACCCGCCAGCACGGGCGTATCCGGCGCAGGCCGGCGCCGACAGCCGCGCGATGGCCGAGCGCTTTGTGGCGTATCTCCGGAAGAGCGGCCTCGAGGTGCGCTATGGCGCCATCGAGCCGCAGGCGAGCACGTTCCGCATCCGCGACCTTGTGGTCGTCAGCAGCAACATTATCGAGAAAGCGACGCTCGCCGCCGCAACGCTCGAAGCGGCACGGTTCGAGGAGCAGCCGGGGAACGACTTCGAGCTGACCGGGGCCGTCTTTACCGATCTCGTGCTGAGCGGAACCGACGGCGGCAAGGCCACGATCACGCGGCTCGCGGCTGAGACGTTCGGCTGGTCCGCCGCCGGACGCATCGCTTTCACGGGACTTTCCGCGCGCGACATCCTGGTGGCGCCACCCTCGGGCGGGCAGTTCCACTTCGCCACGCTCGAAGCGGCCGTCCTCCGCTTCGATCCGGCCGGCGCCGGCGGGATAGAGCGCCTTGCCGTGCGCGGGATGACCAGGCGGGGAAAGGACGAGAGCGGGCGCGTGGGCTCAATCGACGTCGAGCAGGTCACGATCGACGTCCCGAGTCGCGCCGCGATCAAGGGCTTCGTCGTGCGCGACACCATTGCCAAAACGAAAGAGGGCCTGATCCGCATCGCGTCGATTGAACTGCGCGCATTCGAGAGCGTGAATCTCTTCGACCGCAATCCCGCCAACCTGCGAGCGTTCGAACTCGCGATCAAGGATATCGACGCGCCAATCAACGCCGCCAAGGACCCCACATTCGCACGCGACCTGAAGGAGATCGGTTACACGACGCTCAAGATGAGCGCCGAGATCGCCTATCGCTACGACGAGGCGAGCAAAACCTTCAACCTCGGCAAGCTCGAGCTCGACGTGGCCGACATGGGCGCCCTCACGCTCGCGCTCACGTTCGGCGGCGTCACGCCCGAGGAGATCAAGAAGGCGTTGGAGCCGCCGCCGGGCCAAACACCTGCGCCCGGCAACCGCGAGGGCGTCGCCGCCATGGGGCTGCTCGCGCGGCTCAATCTCCTCTCGGCCGATCTTTCTGCGCGCGACAAGTCGATCCTCGGGCGCGCGATCAAGCGCGAAGCGCAGAAGCGCCGGACCGACGAGGCCTCGATCCGCGCGCAATACCGGGCATTGCTCGTCGGCCTCCGCGACGAGCAGCCCGATCCGCTGGTCAGGGAGGCGATCGACGCGGTGATCGTGTTCCTCGAGAAGCCCGGCGAGCTCGTCGTCGAGGTGCGGCCGCCTGTGGCGCTCGACCTGCTCGCGATCGGTGCGATGGCGGCCTCAAATCCGGCCCAGCTTCGCACCGTGCTCGGCATCAAGATCGCGGCGAAGAAGCCGTGAGCAATGAGAACGGGCGTTCTGACCGTAGGGCGGGTCCGCCCCTGCGCAATCCACGTTTGACGTGCTTTGGAAGTATCGAACGGGGAGGGACTCGAGCGATGCCGAGACAATTCGGTCTGAGATGGTTTGCGGCGTTTGCTCTGTTCTCGGCCGCGGCGGCGTCCGCGCGCGCACAAGGGCCGCGCGACGATCTCTATGTCGACGACAAGCCGGATCCGCTTGCGCCGCTGATGGTGCGCGAGCGGATCGAGACCGAATACAACAACATCTTCATCGTGCAGAAAGGCGACTTCCTCTCGATGACGTTCCGCTTGAAAGGCGAGAACACGCGCCAATCGGTCCTGAACCTGCGCGACCGCGGCCAGCTGCCCTTGCCGCATTCCCACTACCAGACGCTGGCCGCTGTGCATGCCGGCAAGCTCAACACGATGCTGATGGTGGGCCTCGGCGGCGGCAGCGTGTCCGAGTATTTCCTCCGCCACGTGCCCGAGATGCACGTAACCTCGGTCGAGCTCGATCCCGGCGTGGTGGCGGCGGCCAAGAAGTATTTCGGCGTCGCCGAGACCCCGCGCCACAAGCTGGCGACCGGCGACGGGCGCGTGTTCCTGACGCGAAGCAAAGCCAAGTACGACGTCGTCATGATCGATGCTTTTCGCGGCGGCTATGTGCCGTTCCACCTGCTGACGCATGAGTTCTACGCGCTGCTCGCGAGCCGCCTGGAGCCGGATGGCGTCGCGGTCTTGAATTTGCGCGCCCGCACCCAGTTGTTCGACAGCTCGCTCGTGACGTTACGGCGCACGTTCAGGACCATCGAGGTCTACGAATGGAGCGGCAATGCCATCGTGCTTGCGCGCCTGACGCCGCCGCCGACGGCCGACGAGCGCCTGGCGCGCGCCAAAGAGCGGCAGGCGCAATACAAATTCCGCTACGATCTCGTCCCGCTGCTCAAGGACGAGGCGCGGATCGAGATCAAGGAAGCGCGGCTCCTCACCGACGATTTCGCGCCGGTCAACCTCTACGACAGCATCGAAGGGCAAACGCGGCGCCCGCAGTAGCCCCCGGGCGGTCGGCCGAACCCTGCGCGCGCTCGCGCGTACTTGTTCGGCGAGAGATCGCGCGGGAAGGGGATCGCCGATGCAGCCGACGATTCAGAGCCAGGTCAGGATGAAACGCTTGGTTTGGCTGTTGGGCCTTCTTCTGCCTGCCGCGCTCCTGGTTGGCGGCATCCATGTGAACCGGCTCGGCAACGCGATTTCGCGGCTCGAGCACGAAGCGGGCGCCGGCGCCGCTGCGCTCGCCGCCGCGCGGCGCGAAACCCTGGATGCTCGCCAGGCCGCTGACGCGGCCGCGAAGGCGCAACGCGCCGCGCAAGATCGCGCCCAGGCGTCGGAAAGCGCCCGCGCCAAGGCCGAGACTCTGGCGAAGACGGCCGACTCGGTGCGCGTGGAGCTCGAGGGCAAGCTCAAAGCCGCCGAAGCCGCCCGCGCCGAAGCCGAAGCAAGGCTCAAGTCGGAGATGGCGAAGATCCCCGCGAACACGCCGGACTAACGCGCCGCTATCCCTCGGCCCCCGCCGCGGCAAGCGCCGCCATGTTGACGATGTCGGAGACGGTAGAACCGAGCGGCACGATCTGAATGGACCTGGCGAGGCCGTGCAGGATGGGCCCGATCGTGGCGCCGCCGCCCACTTTCTGCAAGAGCTTGGCCGCGATGTTGGCGCTATGCAGCTCGGGCATGATCAAGACGTTGGCCGGGCCTTTGAGGCGCGCGAAGGGATAGAGGCCGAGCAGAGCCGCGTCGAGCGCGGTATCCGCCGACATCTCGCCGTCGTACTCGAAATCGATGCGGCGCGAATCGAGCAGCGCGATCGCGTCGCGCAGGCGCTGCGTCTTGGAGCTCAACGGATTGCCGAAATTGGAGAACGAGAGCAGCGCCACGCGCGGCTCGTGGCCCATATCGCGGGCGCGCTTGGCGGCGGCCTCGGCGATGTCGGCCAGCTCCACCGCGGTCGGCTCCTCGTGCACGGTCGTGTCGGCGATGAAGACCGTGCGGTTGCGCGTGACGACGACCGTGAGTCCGAACACGCGCTCGCCGGGACGGCGGTCGATGACCTGCGTCACTTGCTCGAACGAAACGCCGAAGCGTCGCGTGGTCCCGGTAAGCATCGCGTCGGCGTCGCCGAGAGCTACCATGCAAGCCGCGAAGACATTGCGGTCGTTGTTGACCGTGCGCTGCGCGTCGCGCTGGAGCCAGCCATGCCGCTGCTGGCGTTTGTAGAGGAATTGGGTGTAGCGCGCGTTGTGGACCGAGATGCGCGCATTGTGTATCTCGACGCCGTGCGGCACGACGAGCCCGTTGTCGCGGATCGCGCGCTCGACGTGCTCCTCGCGCCCGATCAGGATCGCCTGGCCGTACCCGCCGTTGACGAAGGCGATGGCGGCGCGGATCACGCGGGGTTCTTCGCCTTCGGCGAAGACAACCCGTCGCGGATTGGCGCGCACGCGGTCGAGGATCATCTGCAGCGAGGAGGCGGTGGGGTCGAGCCGGTTGCGAAGCTCGTGAATGTAGGCCTTTTCGTCGATGATCGGCCGGCGCGCGACGCCGCTGTCCATCGCGGCCTTGGCGACGGCGCTCGGCACGGCGGCGATCAGGCGCGGGTCGAACGGCACCGGCACGATGTATTCAGGGCCGTAGCGCAGACGCCGCCCGCGATAGGCGGCGTCGATCTCGTCGGGAACGTCCTCGCGCGCGAGCGCTGCCAGCGCCTCGGCGGCCGCGATCTTCATCGCCTCGTTGATCGTGCGCGCACGCGCGTCGAGCGCACCCCGGAAGATGTAGGGGAAACCCAGCACGTTGTTGATCTGATTGGGGTAGTCCGAGCGGCCGGTGCAGACGATCGCGTCGGCCCGCACCGCGCGCACCTCCTCGGGCGTGATCTCGGGATCGGGATTGGCAAGCGCCGCCACGATCGGCTTGGCGGTCATGCTCTTGACCATGTCGCGCGTGAAAGCGCCTTTGGCAGAGAGGCCGACGACGACATCGGCGCCTTTCACGGCGTCGGCGAGCGTGCGCGCCTTGGTGTCGACCGCGTGCGCCGACTTCCACTGGTTCATGCCTTTGTCGCGGCCCTTGTAGATGACGCCCTGCGTGTCGCAGAGGACGACGTGAACGTGCGGCACGCCCATGGCCTTGATGAGCTCGGCGACCGCGATGCCCGAGGCGCCGGCGCCGTTGATGACGATCTTCGCGTTCTGCATCGTGCGCCCGGTGAGATCGAGCGCGTTGATGAGGCCGGCCGCCGCGATGATCGCGGTGCCGTGCTGGTCGTCGTGGAACACCGGGATGTCGAGCAGCTCGCGCAACCGCTGCTCGATCATGAAGCATTCGGGCGCCTTGATGTCTTCGAGGTTGATGCCGCCGAAGCTCAGGCCCAGGTAGCGCACGCAGTTGACGAACTCGTCGACGTCTTTGGTGTTGACCTCGAGATCGATCGCGTCGACGTCGGCGAAGCGCTTGAACAGCACCGCCTTGCCTTCCATCACCGGTTTCGACGCGAGCGCGCCCAAATCGCCCAAGCCGAGAATGGCCGTGCCGTTCGAGATGACGGCGACGAGATTGCCGCGCGCGGTGTAGTCGTAGGCGAGGTTGGCGTCTTCGGCGATGCGCAGCACCGGGGCCGCGACGCCGGGCGAATAGGCGAGCGAGAGATCGCGCTGCGTGGTGAGCGCCTTGGTCGGCACCACCTCGATCTTTCCCGGCCGCCCGCTCGAATGCAGCAGCAGCGCCTCTTCGTCGGTGATCTGTGCGCTCTCGTCCATCGTCATTCCCTCGGCTGACGCGCGCCGTGCACGGCGGTCTCGGATCTTATCCACGGATATTGAGCATGGACGGGACGCGGCGTCGAGTTTCAGTGATACTCGTCGCGTGCACGCACACCGCTGTCTCGCCTTTTGGTTGACTCTCTGCCTCGCGCTACAACATTTCTATTGAGAAATCCGTGGAAAAAGCTTAGAGCGCACGATGAACACTCAGCTCTACATCTTGTATGGGAGGTGAGATACATCACAATATTTGCTAGGAGCTGGCTCGCGGCGAAGAGAAAAGAACGATGCCGGTCTTGGACGCAGGTGAAAGGAGGGTTTCGCCCATCTTTCTGGATGACAGCGAGGCACGAAGTACGCCCACCGTCATCTCGCGAGGTCGTCGCCACAAGCTAATCGCTTTTGGATGGTATGACGGGAAATTCAGCCATCTGGATTGGCTGCTCCCGCTGCTGCCCGGCAATGCTCACCACTATTGTGAACCATTCGCCGGATCGGCTGCGGTCTTGCTGAATCGAAAACCGGCCCCCGTCGAGACGTACAACGACATTGACGGAGAGATCGCCAACTTCTTTGAAGTCCTCCGCGGTCAAGGCGAGGAGCTTCAACGGGCTCTCGCCCTTACGCCATTCTCGCGAGAAGAGTTTCACCGCGCGATCGAAGGATCGCGTGGGCAGTTGTCAAAGTTTGAGCGGGCACGTCGGTTCTACGTTCGTGCACGGCAAGCCAGGACCGGACTTGCTCAAACCGCAACATTGGGCCGCTGGGCAAATTGCAAAAACACTTCGCGTGCGGGAATGTCCGGTGTCGTGTCGCGCTGGGTGGGGGGTGTCGAGCAATTGGCCGACATTGCGAGCCGTTTGCTCCGCGTCCAAATCGAAAATCGGCCTGCGGTCGATGTTATTCGCCTATATGACTCGCCTGAAACACTATTCTACTGCTATCCGCCTTACCTTCATGAGACACGAGGCGATAAAAAAGCATACGGATATGAGATGTCCGACGAGGACCATGGTAACTTGGCCGCGGCGCTGCGCCGGTCTAAGGGCAAGGTCGTTGTTTCCGGTTACCGGAGTAACAAGATGGATCAGCTTTACAAGGGATGGCGCCGGTTCGATGCTCCCGCAAAGGCGTGCCACTCCGTGAAGGACCTTCGGAACGAGTCCGTCTGGTTCAACTTCTGAGCGTAGCTAACTTCGCCACTCGAACAAGAAAGAAAGCGCGCGACAAGGCGGTACGAGAGATCTTCGTGGTGGCGCCTTCGGAGTTCAGTTCGGATCGTGAGACCCGGCCGGGATCGTGCTCGAATCGCTATAGCTTGCTATCTGGGTTATCGCAGGAACGCGAATTGTTTGCATAAGGCGCGGCGCGCCATGCGCAGCAGATTGAGCATCGGTGGCCGCTGACATAAGTTTTCCGCCCATGGCCCCCGACGACACGGCGCCCGCGAACGCCGCATCCGCCTGGCCCGATCCGGCCACGGCCACGCCGATGCTCGCGCACTATCTCGAGGTGAAGCGGCAGCATCCGGATTGCCTTGTCTTCTACCGGATGGGCGATTTCTACGAGCTGTTCTTCGAGGACGCGGCGGCCGGCGCCAAGGCGCTCAACCTCACGCTCACCTCGCGCGGCGAGACCGTGGGCGGGAAGCCGGTGCCGATGGCCGGCGTTCCCGTGCACGCGGTCGAGGCCTATCTTGCGCGCCTCATCCGCGCCGGGTTCAAGGTGGCGGTCTGCGAGCAGATGGAGGACCCGGCCGAGGCGAAGAAGCGCGGCGGCGCCAAGGCGATGGTGCGGCGCGAGGTGATCCGCATCGTCACGCCGGGCACGCTCACCGAGGAAGCACTGCTCGACGCGCGGCGCAACAACTACCTCGCCGCGATCGCCGAGGCGGAAGGGCAAACCGGCCTCGCCTGGCTCGACATGACCACCGGCGATTTCGCCTGCGAACTCGTGCCGCGCGGAGGCCTCGGCGCTGCGCTGGCGCGCATCGAGCCCGGCGAGATCCTCGCCTCCGAGCGGCTCGTCGAGACGCCCGATCTCTTCGAGACTTTCGCGCCCTGGAAGGCGCAGCTTTCGCCGCTGCCGGGCAGCCGCTTCGACAGCGAAAGCGCCAGGCGGCGCCTGCTGAAGCTCTATGCGATCCAGGCGCTTGACAGCCTGGGCCCGCTCGCGCGCGCCGAGATAGCGGCGGCCGGCGCCCTCGTGGACTACGTGGAGCTCACGCAGAAGGGCCGCGTTCCGCGCCTGGGCCGGTTGGGGCGCGTCTTCGACGCCGGAATCATGGAGATCGACGCGGCGACGCGGCGCAATCTCGAGCTGACCCGGACCTTCACCGGCGAACGCAAGGGCTCTCTGCTCGGGGTCATCGACCACACGCTGACCGGCGCCGGCGCGCGCCTGCTGGCGGCGCGGCTTGCGGCACCCTCGACCGAGCCGGCCCTGATTGCGGCGCGCCTCGACATGATCGCCTGGTTCATCGAGGCGCCGGCCGCGCGCGAGGCCGCACGCTCCGCGCTGAAGCGCTGCCCCGATCTCGAACGCGCGCTGTCGCGCCTTGCGCTCGGGCGCGGCGGGCCGCGCGATCTCGCCGCGCTGCGCGACGGGCTCGCCGAAACCGAGACGCTGCGCAAGGCGCTCGGCCAGCCGCTGCTGCCGCCGCTGCCGAAGAGCCTGCACTTGGCGCAACGCGGGTTGGGCCAGCATCCGGCGCTGGTCGATCGCCTCGCGCGCGCGCTCGCCGACGAGCCGCCGCTGCTCGCGCGCGACGGCGGCTTCGTCCGGGGCGGCTATTCGCCGGCGCTCGACGAGCAGGTGAAGCTCAGGAGCGAGGGCCGCCAGCTCGTGGCCGCGCTCGAGGCGCGCTACCGCGCCGGGACCGATATTGCTTCGCTCAAGATCCGGCACAACAACGTGCTCGGCTACTACATCGAGGTGACGGCGGCACAGGCCGGCAAGCTGCCGAAGGATGCGGGCGCGCCCTTCATCCAGCGCCAGAGCATGGCGAATGCCACGCGCTACACGACCGTCGAGCTCTCCGAGCTCGAGGAAAAGATTGCACGTGCCGCCGACAAGGCGCTGGCGCTCGAGCTGGCCCTCTTCGACGATCTCGTGAAAGAGGCGACGGCGCGCAGCGAAGCGATCAGCGATGCCGCGCGCGCGATCGCCGAGCTCGACGCGGCGGCGGGGCTGGCCGTGCTCGCGGTGGAGCGGCGCTATTGCCGCCCGCACGTCGACGATGCCAAGCATTTCGCCGTCACGGGCGGCCGCCATCCGGTCGTGGAGGCGCTGCGCCCCGAAGAGCCGTTCGTTGCGAACGATTGCGACCTGGCGCCTGAGCGCCGGCTCTGGCTGCTGACCGGACCCAACATGGCGGGCAAGAGCACGTTCCTGCGCCAGAACGCCCTGATCGCGATCCTGGCGCAGATGGGCTCCTACGTGCCGGCCGCCGAGGCGCGCATCGGCGTCGTCGACCGGCTCTTCTCGCGGGTCGGCGCCGCCGACGATCTCGCGCGCGGGCGCTCGACGTTCATGGTCGAGATGGTGGAGGCGGCGGCCATCATGCACCGCGCCGGCGATAGAGCGCTCGTCATCCTCGACGAGATCGGTCGCGGCACGGCCACGTTCGACGGGCTTTCGATCGCGTGGGCCACGGTCGAGCATCTGCACGAGGTCAATCGCTGCCGGGTGCTCTTCGCCACGCACTATCACGAGTTGACGGCGCTCGCTGCGCGGCTTCCTTCGCTCGCCTGCCGCACGATGCGCGTCAAGGAATGGGAGGGTGATGTGGTGTTCCTGCACGAAGTGGCGGCGGGAAACGCCGATCGCTCCTACGGCATCCACGTGGCGCGCCTCGCCGGGCTGCCGGCGGCCGCGGTGGCGCGCGCGGAGGAAGTGCTGGCCGAGCTCGAAGCCGGCGAGCAAAGCGGACGTTTGACGACGCTCGCCGATGACCTGCCGCTGTTCACCGCGGCGGCGAGGGCGCCGCGCCGCGCCGGTGCTGCAGCCGCCTCGGCGGTGGAAGCGGAGCTCGCGAGGCTCAATCCGGACGAGCTCACGCCGCGGACCGCGCTCGAGGCCCTCTATCGGTTGCGCGCGCTTCTGGCCGGGCGCTGAGCCGCTCTCCTCGACGGCCGGTTGCGTCAGCGATCGCGATTTCGCCGACTGCCCGTATGGTTAGCCATCGGTTGATTTACCGCGTCACGCAACCATAACCTTTTCGAAACCCGAGTGGTGTAAAGCGGTTGTGGGGATTTCTGATCGAAATCGAACACCGGGGCATCCTTTCGCCCGCCTGAGAACAAAAGACGAGCAAAATCTCGGCGGGATCTTTTGCAGGGGTGCAACATGAACGTCATTGCTGTGTTCAACCAGAAGGGCGGCGTCGGCAAAACGACGATTTCCGTCAATCTCGCGGTCACGCTCGCCAGCATCGGATACCGGACCGTCTTCATCGACATGGATTTCCAGGGCGACGGCACGCGCCAGCTCTGGCACGGAGAGCATCCGAAACTGACTGTCTACGATCTGCTCGCGCGCCGCTGCTGCGCCGAGGAGGCCGCGGTCGCAACCGGGTTCCCCAATCTCTCGGTCGTGGCCTCGTCGCGCAAGCTCTCGCTGATCGAGGCGGGTGCGGATATGGCCGGGGGGCGCCAGACCGAGCTCAAGGAGAACGGCTTCACCCGCAGCCGGGTCGACTTCCTGGTCCTCGATTGCCCGCCGTCTCTGGGGCGCCTCGCCGCCAACGCGCTCAACGCCGCCGATTTCCTGATCGTGCCCGTGACGCCCACGGTCTACGCGATCGAGGGCATGAAGCGCACGCTCGAAATCTACAGGGCGGTGCGCGGCGGGCTGAACCCGGCATTGCGACACTACCGCATCTGCCTCTCGATGATGGACGACAAAGTGCTCTCGCGCGTGCTCGCGGCCGAGATCGTCACGTCTCAGGGCGAAAATCTGCTGCCCACGCGGATTCCGCTCGATGCGGATGTCAACAAGGCAGCGACCTACAAGATGCCGGCGCTCGTCTACAACCCGGAATCGGATTTCGCCAAGTCGCTGGGTTCGCTGGCAATCGAGACGGTCGGGACACTCGGGTTCGCGCTTCCGGAGAACTCACTGGAAAGCATGCGCGAGCGGATCAGCGCCAAACACCAGGAACTCGCCAGCACGTTCCGGGGGATCGCCGAGCGCAACGTGGAGAGCGCCACCCCGCCCGGCTCGGCTAAGGAGCTGCCCCCGCGTATCAATGGTCATGCCGTAAACGGTCGCGACGCCAACGGGCACGGCAAGCGACGGCCGTTGGGCACGCGCGTGCAGCCGTTTGTCGTCGGCAGCATCCTCGGCGCGGCGGTCGGCTTCTTGACCGGCGCACAGATGTAGCGATCAGGTTCCCGGCAAGGGCGCTGGTCGGTCGACGACGACCGGCGGCGCCGCGCGCCGTGCGAAGTGGAGGCGGATGCGCCACGCGCCGGGATCGCGCCGGTAGCCGCGCGGATCGGGCACGCGGAACGTGGCGCGCATGCGGAAGACGCTGCCGTAGCTGTCTTCGACGAACAGCGGAAACCCGATCCCGACGCCGACCGCGGTCGGGCCGCCGGTGACAGCGCCCACGCCGACGCTGCCGACCGGAGACCCGGGCCCGGCGGTGCGCACGGCCTCGGCGCGCACGTCGATGGCCGCATGCTCGGCGCCGGCCGGATCGACCAGCGCGATGCGCTCGAGCCGGTGGAAACGCGAGCGGTGCGCGGCCTCGGCCTCGACGTAGAGCGCCTCCGGGCCGATCACCCGCGCCGTGGTGACGAGGTAAGGAATGCCGCCTTCGCCGGGCGGCGGGGGCGAGGCGCAGCCGGAAGCGGCCAGGGCCAGAACCGGCGCGAGCCGAGCGAGCCGCATCATCGGCCCTGCCTCGGCTTCGGCTCCTCTTTCTTCTTCGGCTCCTCCTTCTTCGCCTGGGCGGGGCGGCTGGGGCCGATCGCGAGCCGCGGGTTGAACTTGTCGTAGAAGCCGCCGCGATTGGCTTCCGCCATGACGAACAACCGCCGAAGTTCGATCGGCGCCGGCGGCTTCGATTCGAGCGTGAAGCCGTTGGCGCGCTCGTAGCCGCCGCCGATATAGCGGATCATTGGCTCGAAATAGTCGCGATCGAGGCGGTTGCTGCCGACGGAGCTCCGCGTCGTCTGCGCGTCCTTCTGCAGCTCCCTGACGAAGACGCCGCGCGCCTGCAGCTCGCCCTTGCCGATCTCGCGCGCCTTGGCGTCGATGAAAGCCTTCATGAGGCCCTTGTCCTCGAAGACCAGTTTCATGCCCGCGAACAGCACGTTCTCGCCGAGGAGCCGCACCAGCGGCGGCTCCTCGCGCACCTGGCGTGCCACCGCCTTGGGCTTCACCGCGAAGTCGCGGAGCTCGACCTGGGCCGTGAACGTTGCGAGATCGCGGAACGCGAGCTTCAGCTCCCTGACTGCCACCTTGTTCTGCTTGACCTTCCGTTTGGTCTTGGGATCTTCGACCTCCTCCTCGCCGACTTCATGCTCGAGCGCGGCATCGACGATGATGTCGGCGAACTTGGCTTCCTCCAGCACCTTGCCGATTTCGGGGCCGAGCACGAGCGAGAAGACGTCGCCCTTGAACTTCATGCCGGTGAGAACGAGCGACGAGAAGCGGGGCTGGCCGGGATTTTTCCAGTCGAAACGCTTGAACTCGACACGCTCAACCTCGACGCGCTTGTCGTCGGAGATGATCGTCACCTTCTCGAGCGCGAAGGTTCCCGAAAGCACTTCGCCGACGCTGGACTTGTATTCGATCTCGATGTCGAGCGCGTCCTTCAATTTCTCGAACGCGGTCAGCCGGCTCGATACGGCGGCGGACCTGTACTGGTCCCAGGCGAGATAGCTGGCGCCCGCGACGGCGGCGGTGCTGGCGAGGCTGCCCACCGTTCCCACGATCAAGCCCAAGCGCATCGCGCGATCCTCCGTGCCGGGCCTCAGTCTAGCCCGGGCGCGCGGGGGCGCCCATCCCCTTCAGCCCGCACCGGGATGCTCATGCCGAGCGGCCCCTATTACTTGTCGGGCGGAAATCCTTACCGCGCGCTGATCTTGACGCCGAACAGTTCCTTGAACGTGCCGCCGCCGAGCAGGCGGGTGAAGCCGCCCAGGAGCGGCACCGGGCGCTCGGGCTCCATCGCGAGCCGAATCTCGCTCGGACGCTCGACGAAGCGGAGCAGCGCATGCAGGGCCTCGCGCTCGACCGGGTCGCGGGCGCGGTCGCGCTCGGCGCGGATGTCGCGCAGCACGCGCTGAAGTGCCTCGGCCTCGGAGATGTTGCGGTCGGCGGCGTACGCCTTCAAAAGGCGGCTCACCAGCGAACGGTCCTTGAACGCGAGCGAGGCGCGGACGAGCGTCGTCTGCGTGCCGGCGGAGAGAAGCTCGGCGCCGTCGCGGATGCCCCTCTGCGGCACGTTGCCGAGCTTGAGGTTAAGCAGCACTTCGCCGAGCTCGGAAACCGCGAGCTGCACGTCGCGCAACTCGAATTCGCCGGAATCCTCGTCGAAGCGGTAGCGGACGAAGAAATCGCTGGTCGTGCGCGTGTAGCCGGCGCGGTCGAGCAGGCGCCGGGCGTCGGCGGCGGGGCCGGTCGAGAGGCCGATGAGGGCGACCCACTGGCCCGAGGCGCGGGCGAGGTTGGCGAGCGCCGTGGAGGGCACGTCGGCGCGCTTGATCTCGATATCGGCGTAGCGCGGCGTGCCGCGGTTCCGCCAATCGAAATCGCGCACTGCCACGCTCTCGGCCCTGATGCTGTCGCCGCTCATCGTGACGAGCTCGACATTCGTCATGATGATCGACTGCGATAGGAGATCGGCGCGCACGGCGCCATAGCGGAACTCGCGCGTGATCTTGCGCATGTCGCGCGCGAAGATCTGCGCCCGTTCTTCGAGCTTCGCATTTGCGAAATGGTCGGCGGCGAAATAGCCGCCCCCGCCCACCGCGATGAGGGCGGCGATGCCGACGAGCCAGCCCTTGTTCATGCCCTTGCCCTCTGCCGGTAACATTCTTTCGCGCATGCCACTATATTCCAGGCAAGGCAGATTTGTGGCCGACACCGATTTGCGATAATCCGCCCGACGCGAATGCACGCCCTGGCCAAAGCAGACGTCTTCCAGCCCCGCGCGATCGTGGACCGGCGCGCGCTGATGGAGCGTCTCGACGAGGTCGCCAATGGCGTCGCCAAGGGCCGGCCGGCGCCGGCGCCGCGGGCGGGGGTGCTGGCGGCGTTCAAGCAAGCGCTGGCGGCCGGGCGGACCGAAATCAAGCGCCGCTTCGACGCCAACCGCGACGCGCGCACGCGCGGGCGCGACTGCGCCAAGGCCTATGCCTACCTCGTCGATCAGCTGATCCGCACGCTCTACGATTTCGCGTTCGAGCGCGTCTATCCCAATCCCAACCCCACGGCGGGCGAGCGGAAGGCGGTCGTCGCCACCGGCGGCTATGGGCGCAGCGAACTGGCGCCGCAATCGGACATCGATCTCCTCTTTCTGCTCTCCTACAAGCTCACGCCGCATGCCGAGCAGGTTGTCGAATACATGCTCTATATGCTGTGGGACCTCGGCTTGAAGGTTGGCCACGCCACGCGCTCGGTCGACGAATGCGTGCGCATGGCCAAGCAGGACCAGACCATTCGCACCGCTCTCTTGGAGGCGCGCTATCTCTGGGGCGATGCCGCGCTCTATCGCGAGCTCAGGACACGCTTCCGTGACCTCGCCTCGGCCGAGGGGCCGGTCGCCTTCGTCGAGAGGAAGCTCGCCGAGCGCGACGAGCGCCACCAGAAGGTGGGCGATTCGCGCTACGTGGTGGAGCCCAACATCAAGGACGGCAAGGGCGGCTTGCGCGACCTCCACACGCTCTATTGGATCGCCAAATACATCTACCAGCTCGATGATCCGGCCGATCTCGTCGAGCACGACGTGTTCACGCGGCGCGAGGCGGCCAAGTTCGACCGCGCGCACCACTTCCTCACCACGGTGCGCTGTCATCTGCACTACCTGACCGGCCGCCCCGAGGACCGTTTGACCTTCGACGTGCAGCCGACCTTGGGCCGGCTCATGGGCTATGCCGACCGGCCCGGCGTCTCGGGCGTCGAGCGCTTCATGAAGCACTACTATCTCGTCGCCAAGGACGTGGGCGATCTCACGCGCATCTTCTGCGCGGCGCTCGAGGCCGAGCATAAGAGGAAGCCCCGTTTCCGTTTCACGCTGCTGCCGAAGAAGCGCGAGATCGAAGGCTTCCGCGTGCAGGACGGCCGCCTCAACGTCGCGCGCGACGACGCGTTCCGCGCGGACCCGGTGAATTTCCTGAGGCTGTTCCACACCGCGCAGGAGCACGACCTCGACATCCATCCGGCCGCGCTGCGCCTCATCACTCAGCAACTCGGCCTCATCGACAACGCGCTGCGCGAGAATGCGGGGGCGAACCGGCTCTTCCTCGAGATGCTGACCTCGAAGAAGGAGCCGGCGATCACGCTGACGCGGCTCAACGAAGCCGGCGTGTTCGGCCGCTTCGTGCCCGATTTCGGCCGCGTCGTGGCGCTGATGCAGCACGACATGTATCATGTCTACACCGTGGACGAGCACACGATCCGCGCGATCGGCCTCCTGAGCGAGATCGAGGCCGGCCAGAAGAAGAACGACCACCCGCTCGCCTCCGAGATCATCCATAAGGTCTCCTCGCGCCGCGTGCTCTACGTGGCGCTGTTCCTGCACGACATTGCCAAGGGCCGCGGGGGCGACCATTCCGAGATCGGCGAGGAGATCGCGCGCCATTTGGGACCGCGCTTCGGGCTCACGCCCGAGGAGACCGACAACGTCGCCTGGCTCGTGCTGCACCATCTCGACATGAGCAAGACCGCGCAGAAGCGCGACATCGACGACCCCAAGACGATCGCCGATTTCGCCGCTTTCGTGCAGTCGCCCGAGCGCCTGAAGCTGCTCTTGGTGCTGACCGTCGTCGACATGCGCGCGACCAGCCCCAAGGTTTGGAACAATTGGAAGGCCTCGCTGCTGCGCGAGCTCTATTACCGCACTGAGGAGGTGCTGGGCGGCGCACCGTCGGGTGCCAAGGTGGCGGCGCGCGTCGAGCGCGCCAAGGAGCTGCTGGTCCAGCGCTTGAAGGGATGGCCGGCAGCCGAGGTCGAGGAACACCTGGCGCGCGGCTACCCCGCCTATTGGCTGTCGGAGGACACCGACACGCAGTTCCGCCACGGCGAGCTGGTGCGGCGCGCGACCAAGAGCGGCGAGCAGATCGCGGTGGACGCGCGCCACGACGCCAAGCGCGCGGTGACCGAGGTGACGGTCTACACGCCGGACCACGCCGGCCTTTTCTCGCAGATCGCCGGGGCCATGGCGCTGACGCGCGCCAATATCGTCGACGCGCGCATCTTCACGCTCACCAATGGCTGGGCACTCGACACATTCTATGTGCAGGACGCGGAAGGGCGCCCATTCGAGGACGAGGCGAGCCTCGGACGCTTGAGGACGCGCATCGCGGCCGCACTCTCCGGCACGATCAAGCTCACGCGCGAGCTCAAGGGGCGCGAATCGCTGCCGAAGCGCGCACATGTATTCCAGGTGCCGCCGCGCGTATTCATCGACAACACGGCCAGCCGCTTCGCGACCGTGATCGAGGTGAACGGCCGCGACCGGCCGGGCCTGCTCTACGACGTGACGCGCGCGCTCACCGAATGCGGCCTGCAGATTACGACCGCCAAGATCTCGACCTTCGGCGAGCGCGTCGTGGACGTCTTCTACGTGAAGGACGTCTTCGGCATGAAGGTGGAGCACGAGAGGAAGCAGGAACAGGTGAAGGCCCGCCTCCTCGAGGCGCTCGGTGCGCCCGAGCCGGCCAAACCCGCCGAAACCAAAGCGGCGGAGTGACGCAGGCGGGAGAAGAGGACGATCCCGGCGCGCCGCGAATTTTGTGCTTCGTGTCTTCGTCTTTTCGTGGTGAAAGACATGCGGCTTCGCCCCCGCCGCCCGCCTTCCTGCTAGCGTTCCCGCATGACCCTGCTCCGCTCGTCGCTCATCGTCGGCAGCAACACGCTGCTCTCGCGCGTCCTCGGCTATGTGCGCGACATCTTGATCGCGCGCGCGTTGGGCACGACCGGCGTGGTCGAGGCCTTCGTCGTGGCGTTTCGCTTCCCCAACCTGTTCCGGCGCCTGGTGGCCGAGGGCGCGTTCTCGGCGGCGTTCGTGCCGGTCTACGCCAAGAAGCTCGAGAAGGACGGCAAGGTGCCGGCGCTGCGCTTTGCCGAAAACATCATGGCGTGGCTGATCCTGATCCTGGCCGTGTTCACCGCGCTGGCCGAGATCTTCATGGAGGCGATCATCACCGTGATCGCGCCCGGTTTTCGCGAGCAGGCCGCGCTGTTCGACGCCACCGTCCTGTTCACGCGCCTGACCATGCCTTATCTCCTCGCGATCACGGTCGTGGCGCTGATGAGCGGCGTCCTCAACGCCAACTACAAGTTCGCCATGGCCGCGGCGGCGCCGGCGCTCTTGAACGGCATCATGATCCTGGCCCTCGTCTTCGCCGTCTCGTGGTTCAAGGACGCGGGCCACGCGCTGGCCTGGTCGGTGGCCGTGGCCGGCATCGCGCAGTACCTCTGGCTCGGCTACGCCTGCTGGAAGGCGGGCTTGCGGCTCGCCCTGCCCGCCCCGCATTTCACCACAGCCGCCAAGCGCCTGCTGAAGCTGATGGGCCCCGGCATCATCGGCGGGGGCATGACCCAGATCAACATTCTCGTCGGCACTATCATCGCCAGCTTCATCGCCGGCGCGGTTTCGATCCTCTATTTCGCCGACCGCCTCTATCAGTTTCCGCTGAGCATGATCGGGGTCGCGATCGGAACCGCGCTCCTCCCCGAACTCTCGCGCAAAGTCCATAGCGAGCCGGCGGCGGCCATGGCGGTGCAGAACCGTGCGGTCGAGCTCTCGATGCTGTTGACGCTGCCCGCCGCGGCGGCGCTGGTGGTGGTGGCCGAGCCCATCTGCATCGTGATGTTCCAGTACGGCAAGTTCACGCTCGAGGATGCGCGCGACACCGCGCTGGCGCTCGCGGTCTTTTCCGGCGGTCTCCCCGCCTACGTGCTGATCCGCGTGTTTTCGCCGGGCTTCTATGCGCGCGAGGACACGCGCTCGCCGGTGATCTACGCCGTGATCTCGATGGTGACCAACATCGTGCTCTCGGTTGCGCTGGTGTGGCCGCCTTTCGGCCTGGCCGGCTTGGGCTTCTTGGGAATCGCCATCGCCACGGTCGTCGCCGCGTGGATCAACGCCGCCCTTCTCGGCGCCGTGCTGGTGCGGCGCGGCCATTGGCGGCTCGATCAGCGCTTGAAATCGCGCCTGCCCCGCCTGCTTCTTGCCGCGCTCCTGATGGGAGCCGCGCTCATCCCGCTCGCGCTCTGGCTCGCGCCCTGGTTCGACGGCAGCACCTTCAAGCGCGTTCTGGCCTTGGGCATACTGGTCGCGGCCGGAATGCTGCTCTACGCGGCGCTCTGCCTCGCCATGAAGGCGGGGAGCGTCGCCGAACTGCGCGAGCTGCTGCGCCGCCGCCGCGGCTCCAAGGAAGACGACAAGGGCCCGCCGCCGCCGCCGAGTTTCGACTAGTTCGAGTCCTTTGCGATTTTTCGTGGCCTTCGTGTCTTCGTGGCGAAGGGCTTTCCTTGCGGTTCGCTCGCCTGCCTTGACCAGCCGGCGCCGGCGGGGCTATCTCGCGCGGCCATCCCCGCAACTTCCGGCTCTTCGACAAAATCATGAAACGCATCTTCACGGGCATCCAACCCTCGGGAAACCCGCATCTCGGCAACTATCTCGGCGCGATCAAGAACTGGGTGGCGCTTCAGAAGGAGTTCGAGTGCATCTACTGCGCCGTCGATCTCCACGCGATCACCCTGTGGCAGGATCCGGCCGAGCTGCGCCGCAACACGCGCGAAGTTGCCGCGATGCTGCTCGCGGCCGGCATCGACCACAAGAAGCACATCATCCTCGTGCAGAGCCTCGTGCCCGCCCACGCGCAGCTCGCCTGGGTGTTCAACTGCGTGGCGCGCGTGGGCTGGATGAACCGCATGACGCAGTTCAAGGAGAAGGCGGGCAAGGACCGCGAGAACGCCTCGCTCGGTCTCTACGCCTATCCCTCGCTGATGGCGGCCGACATCCTGCTCTATAAGGCCACGCACGTGCCGGTCGGCGAGGACCAGAAGCAGCATCTCGAGCTGACCCGCGACATCGCGCAGAAGTTCAACCACGACTACGGCGTCGACTTCTTCCCGCTCACCGAGCCGCTGATCTTCGGCGAGGCGACGCGCGTGATGAGCCTGCGCGACGGCACCAAGAAAATGTCGAAATCGGACCCTTCCGACTATTCGCGCATCAACTTGACCGACGACGCCGACGCGATCGCCCAGAAGATCAAGAAGGCGAAGACCGACCCGCATCCGGTGCCCGATGCCCCGCCCGCCGGCGAGAAGGCGCGCGACGAGCGGCCCGAGGCCTACAATCTCATGGGCATCTATGCGGCGCTCGCGGATACGACGATGAGCGCCGTCGCCAAGGAGCACGGCGGCAGACCTTTTTCGGCGTTCAAGTCGGCGCTGACCGAGCTCGCCGTGAACAAGCTTGGGCCGATCACGTCGGAGATGCGGCGCTTGACCGACGATCCCGGCGCGGTCGACGCCGTGATACGCGACGGCGCCCAGCGCTGCCGCGCGATGGCCGAGCCGGTTCTGAAGGAAGTCTACCGGATCGTCGGATTCCTGAAGGCGTAGCGGCAGCTCCCCGAGCCCGTCTTAGCTCGCGATGCGGAACCCGTGCTTGCTGATCGGCAGGGAGCGCAGCCTCTTTCCCGTCGCCGCAAAGATCGCGTTGACGAGCGCGGGCGCGATCGGCGGCGTGCTGGGCTCGCCGATGCCGCCCGGCCTGTCGCTGCCTTCGATGATTGCGACGTTGATTCTTGGAATCTCGGCAAGAGTCAGCATCCGATAGTCGGCGAAATTGCTCTGCTCGACCCGGCCGCGCTTGACCGTGATCTCGCCGAACAACGCCGCGGTCAATCCGTAGACGATGCCGCTTTCCATCTGCGTGACGATCGTGCTCGGGTTGACGGCGATTCCGCAATCCACGACGCAATCGATCCTGTGGATGCGAAGGCGATCCGCGTCCAGCGATATCTCGATCGCTTCGGCCACGATCGAATCGAAGGCTTCGTGCATGGCGAAACCGCGATGGCGGCCCGTCGGCGACGCCTGGCCCCAACCGGACAAAGCGGCCGCTCGCTCGAGCACTGCGCGATGGCGGGGCTTTTCCGCAAGAAGCGCGCGGCGGAAGGCAACCGGATCTTGCCCTGCCGCATGGGCCACTTCGTCGATGAAGGCTTCCATCAGGAAGCCGCTGATGCTGTTGCCAACCGAGCGCCAGAAGCCGACCGGCACGCCGATGTCCTTGAGCACGTATTCGACCCGCCGCGCCGCCATGGCATAGGGCGACCCGATCAGGCCTTCCACGGAGGTCGGATCGACGCCGTCCTTGACGTAGGCAGGGTTCACGCGTGCCATCAGCGACGGCGACACCAGCTTGACATGCCACGCCGCGATCTTTCCGTTCGAATCGAGGCCCGCGCGCAGGCGCGCCATGGCGGCCGGGCGATAGAAATCGTGCTGGATGTCTTCTTCGCGCGACCAGATCAACTTGACGGGCCTTCCCACCTCCTTCGCGATCAGAGCGGCTTGAACGACGAAATCCACCTCGGCCTTTCGGCCGAAGCCGCCGCCGAGAAAGGTCGTGTTGATCTTGACCTGCTCGGGCTTCATTCCGAGGATTCGCGAGACGACCAATTGCGATATGGTCTGACTTTGAGTCGGCGCCCAAATCTCGCAGCCTTCGGCGGAAACGCGTGCGGTCGCGTTCATCGGCTCCATAGTCGCGTGCGCGAGCAGAGGGAGAGAATAGACCGCCTCGATCTTCTTCGCCGCGCCCGCGAAGGCCGCGGCCGCGTCGCCCCGGCTTTCCGCGCTTGCGCCCTCGGCCGCCAGGCCCTGATCGAGCAGTACCGCGATGCGGGCGTCGTCTAAGGCGGCGTTCGATCCCTCGTCCCATTCGGGTTTCAGAGCCAAGACGCCCTTCCGTGCCGGCCAATAGCCGTCGGCCACGACGGCGACCGCGTTCTGAAGACGCACGACGTTCCGCACGCCCGTCACCGCCATCGCCGCCGCGGCATCGACCGAGCGCAATTTGCCGCCGAACACCGGACTGGCGACCAAGGTTGCAACCAGCATGCCGGGTACTCGGACATCGACGCCGTAGCCTGCGCTGCCATCGACCTTCGACGGTATGTCGAGTCCTGGCGTGGGTTTGCCGATGATCCGCCAGGCGCTGCGCGGCTTGAGCGCGATCTGCGTCGGCGCCGGAATTCGCCGGGCGGCCTCGACAAGGGTACCGTAACTCTCGCTCCGCCCGCTCGAATGGTTGATCCGCCCGTTCGCGGCGCTGCATTCGGAAAGCGGCACGCCCCACTTCTGCGCGGCCGCCTGGCGGAGCATCTCGCGGGCGGCGGCACCGGCTTGGCGAAGCGGATCGAAGAAGCCGCGGATGGCGCCGCTGCCGAACGTCGCCTGTACCCGAAGCCTCGGATTGACGTAGTTCCGGTCGGCGGGGGCGAACTCGATGCGGATATTGCTCCACTCGGCCTCGAGCTCTTCCGCAACCAGCATGGGCAGCGATGTGGCGATGCCCTGGCCCATCTCGGCGCTCGGCACCATCACGGTAACGGTGTCGTCCGGCGCGATCCGCAGCCAGGCGGTCAACATCGGCCCGGCATCGCCCGCCGCCGCGATCGCACGCGACTGCGGGAGCTCGACCGCGATCGTCAGGCAGCCGGCGGCCGCCAGGCTTGTCTGCAGGAAGTTACGGCGATTGATGCGCGGCGCGGATGTTTCGATTGCCGCGGAGTTGGAAGCGGTCGTCATGCGCATTCCCCCATTCAGGCCGCGGCGGCGCGATGGATCGCGGCGCGAACGCGCGTGTAGGTTCCGCAGCGGCAGATATTGGTCATGGCCGCATCGATGTCCGCGTCGCTCGGCCGGGGTTTCTCGTTGAGCAGCGCGGCCGCCGCCATGATCATGCCGGATTGGCAATAGCCGCATTCGGGTACGCCTTCGGCGATCCAGGCCCGCTGGAGTTTGTGGCTCCGATCCGGCGAAAGGCTTTCGATCGTGGCGATCGCGGCGGCGCCGACGCTGCCGACGGGGATCGAGCACGAGCGCGCCGCCGCCCCGTCGACAAGGACGGTGCACGCGCCGCAAGCGGCGACGCCGCAGCCGAATTTCGTTCCCGATAGGCCGAGGGAATCGCGCAAGACCCAGAGAAGCGGGGTGTCGCCGTCGACGTCGACGGTGTGGCTCAAACCGTTCACTCTGATCGCATATCGCACGGGTACCTCCTATTGCCTGCAAGCATGACCTGAACTTGGCCGCGCGCCCCAGCGCCTACCGCAAGAACCGCTTCATCTTCTCGATGCCGGCGTTGACGCATTCCTCGTCCCGGCCGGGCGAGCCTGAGCGGCCGACGCCGCCACTCGCGGCGTTGCAGGAGTTGCGACGAAGCGGGCGACGAGGGTGCGAGCGCGAGTCCTGCGGCGGAGGCGAGGCAGGCGAGCCTGCGTGGCATGGTCATCGGCTCGCGATCATCGCCTGTACTCGATCATGCGCTTGGTTGATCGACTCCGCCGCCTCTCGGGAGGGGCCGATCGCCAGCCGGCGCGGCCGGGTGCCATGTCGCATGGCAACGAGCCGAAGGACACCCTCCACGATCTCCTGCGGGTTGAGGCGTTCGTCGGCGACGAACTTGCCGCGTACCGCCGCAAGCTGCGCGGCGAACGCGGCAACGCGCGGCTTTTCGTTTTCCGAAAGGCTTGCCAGCATTTCCTCGAAATAGCGCAAGCCGTTGGCCTGGATGCGCGTCGGATAGGGCCCTGCAGGCTGGACGACGGTCACATCGATCCCGAAGGCAGCGTTCTCTGCGGCGATCGCGTCCATCGCCGCCTCCACGGCCGCTTTCGAGGAGCAATAGGCGCCTTGACCCGGTATCACGAAGCGGCCGAGGGCGCTCGACACTTGGATGAGATAGCCCTGGCCCCGCTCCCGCATCCCAGGCGCGAGCGCGCGGAACATCCGGAGAGATCCGTTGACGTTGGTTTCGTGAACGGCGTCGAACGTGCCGATTGGCAGCAGTTCCACCGGGCCGGGAACGGCAATGGCGGCGTTGTTGACCAGCACATCGATGCGCCGGGCGAGCTGAAGCGCTTGGGCGACGCCGCGCTCGACCGTTTCCGGCTTCGTCACGTCGATCTCCACGATGTCAATCGGAAGGCGCTCACGCGACGCGATCCCCCTTAGTTCCGCGGCGGCGGACGCGTTTCGCCCGGCGACGTCGCGCATCGTCGCAATCACGCGAAGTTTGCTCCGCGCAAAGGTTTCGGCCATCAACCGACCGAAGCCCGAGCTCGTGCCGGTAACAAGCACGACGGCCGGAGAGCCGGTGCCTTCCGTTTGCGCCCAGCCGGGCCTTGTCGCGGCCAGCGCCGCCGCGGCGGCGCCGCCGGCAAGCACGCCGCGGCGCGAAACAGGCGAGTTATCGGGCATGGTGTTCATGTCATTCATGCTGGTCACTCGCGCGTTCGGCCCGAATTCACGGCCTCGGTCCTGGCGCACCGGCCCGCATCTCCCCGGTCCCTGGGAATGGCGATGGGGACCAAGATGGCCGTTTGCGGCATGTTGTGGTAGTCAGGACATTCGGGAAGGACTGTTCCAATGAGGACAACAAGCCGATGATCGATCTGAACCATGTCGCGATCTTCGCGAAGGTGGTCGAGACCGGCAGCTTCTCCGCCGCCGGGCGAGCGCTCGGAACGCCCAAGGCGACGGTGAGCCGCAACGTCGCGCAGCTCGAGGCGAACCTCGGCGCGCGGCTTCTCGATCGCACGACGCGCAAGGTCGAGCTCACCGCGCTCGGACGGGCCTACTTCGAAGGAGCGGCGCAGGGCCTGTCGTCGCTGGAATCGGCGCGCGAGCGGATCGCCGCAGCCCAGGCGGAGCCCAGCGGCACGCTCCGTATCGCTGCGCCGGTCGTCTTCGGAACCCGCAGCCTGATCGGCTGGATCGCGGAGTTCCTGGCGTCGTTCTATAAGATCCGGATCGAGCTGAAGCTGACGGATGTCCCTGTCGATCCCGTCGGCGCGCGCGTCGACCTGGCGTTCCGCACCGGGCGGTTGGCGAACTCGAGCCTGATCGCCCTCAAGCTTGGCGGCTCGCGGCTCGTGCTCTTGGCAAGTCCCGCGTATCTGAAGCGGCGGGGAATTCCGCGCCGCATTGAGGACCTCCAGCGGCACGACTGCGTCCTGTTCGGCCCCGCGCCCGCGACGGAGACTTGGCATCTCCATGGCCCGAATGGATGGCGGGACATACCTGTCAGCGGCCGCATCGCGGTCGATGGCTCGTTTGCCGAGGTGCAGGCGGCGCTCGCCGGTCTTGGAATCGCGCTTCTGCCCATGGCGCCCATGGGCGATCATTTGCGGGCAAACCGTTTGCGGCAGGTTCTGCCGGGTTATGGCTCCGACTCGGGGGGCCTGCACGCCATCTATGCGAGCAACCGCCACATGTCCGCGGCGCTCCGCGCGTTCCTGGATTTCGTGGCGGCGAAGATCGCCGACCGGTCGGCGCGGGAACCGCGCGGCGGGCGAGCCCCGGCCAGTTCGAGCCTCGATCGCGCCCCGTCTCGGTAAGAAGGGGTCCTTCGACAAGCCCAGGGCAGGCCCGCCCCCACGATATGCGCTGATGAATTGTTGGCAGCGCGGGAGGCGCCGCGTAGGGTAGGCGCAAAATCCCGCTCCGGGGCGGCCCAGCGTTTCGATGCAGATCTACCTGCCCATCGCCGAGGTTTCGGTCGACGCATTCCTGCTGCTCGGCCTCGGCGCCCTGGTGGGGTTCCTCGGCGGCCTGTTCGGCGTGGGCGGCGGCTTTCTGATGACGCCGGCCCTTCTTCTCATCGGCATCCCGCCCGCCGTGGCTGTCGCCTCGGGCGCCAACCAGATCGTGGCGTCCTCGATCTCGGGCGCCGTGAGCCAGTGGAAGAAGGGCAATGTCGACGTCACCATGGGCGTCGTGCTGCTCGTCGCCGGCATTCTCGGCACCGGCGCGGGGGTCGCGCTGTTCCGCGTGCTGCAGGAGGTCGGGCAGATCGATCTTGTCGTCCAGCTCTCCTACGTGCTGCTGCTCGGCGTCGTCGGCGTGATCATGGGCATCGAGAGCCTGCGCGCGGTCTGGCGCCGACGCGGCGTCGCCCATCCGCCGGGCCGCCTGCACCAGCATTTCTGGGTGCATCGCTGGCCGCTGCGCATGCGCTTCCGCCGGTCAAAACTCTACATCAGCGCGATCCCGCCCGCCGGCATCGGCTTCGTCGTGGGCGTGCTCACCGCGATCATGGGGATCGGCGGCGGCTTCATCATGGTGCCGGTCATGATCTACTTGTTCGGCATGCCGACGCTGACCGTCGTCGGCACGTCGCAGTTCCAGATCGTGTTCGTCACCGCCGTAACCACGCTGCTGCTCGCGGCCACGACGCATACGGTCGACGTCGTCCTCGCCATCCTGCTCATCATCGGCGGCGTCATGGGCACGCAGATCGGCACGCGCGCCGCACAGTTTCTGCGCGGCGAATATCTGCGCGGCCTCCTTGCCGCCATGGTGCTCGCCATGGCGGGCAAGCTCGCCTACGACCTGATCGCGACGCCGCCCGACCTCTTCTCCATCGCGGGAGCAAGGTGATGGCGCGGCTGCGCGCGGCATTGATCATGCTGCTGCTCGCGGGCGCGGCGAGCACCCCCGCGGTGCAGGCACAGCAGGTGATCGCCGACCTCTCGCGCCACCTCGTCGCCATCACCACCGGCTTCGCCGGCGCCGAGGTGCTGCTGTTCGGCGCTGTGGACGGCGAAGGCGACGTAATTGTGACCGTGCGCGGGCCCGAGGGCGACATCGTGGTGCGCCGCAAGAGCCAGGTGAACGGAATGTGGGTCAACACCCAGTCGGTCGCCTTCGGCGCCGTGCCAGGCTACTACGCGGTGGCTTCGACCAAAGCGCTCGAGGAGCTGATCACGCAACCGGTGGCCGAACGCGAGCAGATCGGCGCCGAGCACCTGCGCTTCGAGCCCGAGCGCAACATCCCGGCCGACACCCTTAGCACCTTTCGGCGCGCGCTGCTGCGCAACATGGAGCGGGACGGCCTCTATCAGCCGCGCACCGGGGCCATTCGTTTCCTCGGCCAGCGCCTGTTCCGCGCCGACATCGTCTTTCCGTCCAACGTGCCGACCGGCCTCTACACGGTAAACGTCTATCTCGTGCGCGGCGGCCAAGTGGTGAGTGCCGCAACTACGCCGCTCTCGGTGAGCAAGATCGGCTTGAGCGCCGAGATCTACGACTTCGCCCAGAATCGCGGCCTGAGCTACGGCCTCATCGCCGTCGCCTTCGCCGGCTTCGCCGGCTGGGCGGCCAGCCGCCTGTTCCAGCGCGCTTAAGCGGGGGAGAAACCATGGCCGAAACCGAAACCGCCGCGGCCAAGGCCAAGCGCCGCAAGCAGGAAGAGCGGATTTTTCTCGTGGTGGTCGACAACACCGAGGAGATGCGGGTGGCGCTGCGCTATGCCGGGCTGCGCGCCAAGGCCACCGGCGGGCGCGTAGCGCTCTTCACGGCGATCGAGCCGGCCGAGAGCCACTCCTGGCAGGCGGTGGCCGAACGCATGGAGGAAGAGCAGCGCGCCGAGGCCGAGGTCATGATGCAGCGCTACGCCGAGGAGGCGGTGAAGCTTTCCGGCAAGACGCCGGTGATCTTCATTCGCCCGGGCGTGGCGCGCGACGCGCTGCTGAACCTCATCGACGAGGAGCCCACGATCTCGATCCTGATCCTCGCCGCCGGCACGGGCCGCGGCGGGCCCGGTCCGCTCGTCTCGGCACTGACCGGCAAGTTCTTCCCGAAGCTCACGATCCCGCTGGCCATCGTTCCGGGCACGCTGACGGATGAAGAGATCGACGCGCTCACGTGAGTCAGAGGACAGAGATCAGAGGACAGATGACAGAAGTGCTCTCTTCTGCCCTCTGACCTCTGTCATCCGTCCTCTGCCCTATGCTTCGTACTTGAACGACAGCGACACGCGCGCGCGGAAGGCGACGACCTTGCCGTTCTCGACCCGGCAATCGAGCTTGGTGATCTCGGCGATCCGCAGGTCGCGCAGCGTCTTGGCCGCGGTCTCGACCGCGTTCTTCGCGGCATCCTCCCACGAACTCTTGCTGGTCCCTACGATCTCGGTGATGCGGTAGACGCCGGTTTCCTTGCTGGCCATAGAGCGCTCCTCCGGTTTGGTTGGCGGCGCATGTGCGTCGCAAAGCCATCATAGATCAAAAAACGCCGGCGGGGCGACTCGCGACCTAAGCCTTCTCGGGCGGTTTGATCATGCGGCCCAGGGGCTGGCCGCCGAAGATATGAATGTGGAGGTGCGAGACCTCCTGGTTCGCATTGGTGCCGTTGTTGGCAAGGATGCGGTAGCCGTCCCCGACGACGCCCGCCGCCTTCGCCGCTTCGCCGACGGCGCGGATGAACCCCTCGATCTCGGCAGCCGAGGCGTTGGCCGCAAAATCGGTGATGCTCACATAGGCGCCCTTGGGGATCACCAGGACGTGGACCTTGGTCTGCGGTCGGATGTCGTGGAAGGCCAGCGCATGCGCGTTCTCGTAGACCCTCTTGCACGGGATCTCGCCGCGCAGAATCTTGGCGAAGATATTGGTGGGATCGTACGCCATCGGAGCTCCCCGTTCGGCGCTTGCCGGTGCCGCTTTTCTCACTCTGTGCCTTCTCTGCCGCGGTCGTTCAATCCTTCTTCCGCGCCGCCTTCTCGGCCAAACCGGAGGTGCCCTCGCGCTGGGCGAACTCGGCCCAGACCTGGTCGGGCTTGATGCCGGCAGAGGCCCAAAGCACGAGAAGGTGATAGAGGAGATCGGCGCTCTCGCGTGCGACGTCGGCCGGCGCGCCGGCGGTCGCGGCGATCACGGTTTCTATTGCCTCCTCGCCGAGCTTTCTCGCGATTTTGGCCTTGCCCTCCGCCAGCAGCTTGGCGGTGTAGGACGAAGTTGGATCGGCCCCTTTGCGGCTTTCGATCACCGCGAACAGCCGCTCCAGTACGCCTGCATTCTGTGATGTGTCCGCCACGCCTGACCTCCATCTTGCACTTGCGATATAGGCCTTGCTGCGCTTACGTTGCACGGTAAGATATTGTTATCATTAAACTCTGATCGGAATACCCGCCTTGGCCATATGCTCCTTGGCCTGGCGGATCGAATAGGTGCCGAAGTGGAAGATCGAGGCGGCGAGCACCGCCGAGGCGTGGCCCTCGCGGACCCCCTCGCTGAGGTGCTCGAGCGTCCCCACCCCACCTGAAGCGATGACCGGGATCGGCACCGCGTCGGCGACCGCGCGCGTCAGTGGCAGGTCGAAGCCGGCCTTGGTGCCATCGCGGTCCATCGAGGTGAGCAGGATCTCGCCGGCTCCGTATTCGGCCATGCGCCGGGCCCAGGCCACCGCATCGAGGCCGGTCGGGTTGCGCCCGCCATGCGTGAAGACCTCGAAGCGATTCTCGCCGACGCGTTTGGCGTCGACTGCGACGACGATGCATTGGTTGCCGAACTTCTCGGCCGCTTCCTTGACGAACTCGGGCCGCTTCACGGCGGCCGTGTTGATCGAGACCTTGTCGGTGCCGGCCAGGAGGAGCTTGCGGATGTCCTCGATCTTGCGCACGCCGCCGCCGGTCGTGAGCGGCATGAAGCACCGATCGGCGGTGCGCGCGACCACGTCCAGGATCGTGTCGCGGTTCTCGTGGCTGGCCGTGATGTCGAGGAACGCGAGCTCGTCGGCGCCCTCGCGGTCGTAGACCTTGGCCTGCTCGACCGGATCGCCGGCATCGACGAGGTTCGCGAAATTCACGCCTTTGACGACGCGCCCGTCCTTCACGTCGAGGCAGGGAATGACGCGGACCTTAAGCATGAGATTTCCGATCCACACGGACGAGACCGAGAAAGAATTCTCTTGGGAAATCGTCGCAACAAGTTAGATCAGTGCAATTCGCATCCTGCTCTAGAGCTTGAAGCTGCGAGAACCCGTGCCGCCACTCGGCGTTCGTCGGGTTGGCCGTAGCAAGTACGAAGACATACTTATGACCGCCACTGATCGCGAGGAGTTTCCGGACATCCGGCCGGATACCCCAACTTTCCTTGGAGACGAAATAGCTCTTCGTATTCCAGAGTTGCCCGCGCTGATATCCGATGTGCCAATGCTTAAGCTCCAGCCAGATAGGGGTGCTGGATTCGTTACTTGAATCTTCCCAATAGAGATCGACCTTTTTCTTTTCGCCGACGCTCACCCTCTTTTCGCGTTCGAGCGCGCGAATGTTAGTCGCGCCGTTCAGATGGTGCAGCAGCTCGGCTTTTAGCCAACTTTCGACCTGGGTTTCGTGCTGATAAAGGCACGCAAAAAAGGTTTTGCGTGCATCGAACGCCTGCCTCAGCTCGTCGACCAGTCTAAGCAAGCGACGGTCGACACCATTTGACTCGGAACTCATTGCCGATTCCGCGCTGCTGCGATCTCCAACGCCGCCTTCGCATCGATCCGCCCGTCATAGAGCGCGCGGCCGATGACGACGCCGGCGATGCCGCCTTCGGCCTTGAGCGCCTCGACATCGGCCAAGCCCGCGACGCCGCCCGAGGCGATCACCGGAATTCTCGTGGCGTGCGCCAGCGCCGCCGTCGCGGCCACATTGACGCCTTCGAGCGCGCCGTCGCGGTCGATGTCGGTATAGATGATCGCGGCCACGCCCGCATCGGCGAAGGCGCGCGCGAGCTCCTCGGCCGTGGTTTCGGAGGTTTTGACCCAGCCATCGGTTGCGACCTTGCCGCCGCGCGCATCGATGCCGACCGCGACGCGGCCCGGGAAGCGCTCGCACGCGTCCCGCACAAGCGCCGGGTTCGTCAGCGCCACGGTGCCGAGGATCACGCGGCGAATGCCCTTGGCAAGCCAATCCTCGATGCGCGCGATGTCGCGGATGCCGCCGCCGAGCTGCGCCGGAATCTTGATCGCGCCGAGGATCGCCTCGACCGCGGCGCCGTTCGCCGGCTTTCCCTCTATGGCGCCGTTCAGATCGACGAGATGCAGCCACGCGAAGCCCGCGCGCTCCCACTGCCGCGCCTGATCGGCTGGATCGGCATTGAACACGGTCGCGGCGCTCATGTCGCCGCGCAAGAGGCGCACGCACTGGCCGTCTTTCAGGTCGATCGCCGGATAGAGAATCATGGCCAGAATTGGCGGGGAGGCGGGGAGGCGGGGAGACAAAGGATTTGAACCACAGAGGACACAAAGGGCACAGAGAAGACTCTTCGCGCGCCTTCGGCGCAAGAATTTCCCTTCCTTTCTTCTTCTCCGTGTTCTCCGTGCCCTTTGTGGTTCATTCTCTTGTCCCTGCCTCCCCGCCTCCCTGCACCTTTCTCAGGGCCGCCATTCGAGGAAATTGCCGATCATGGTGAGCCCCGTCGCCTGGCTCTTCTCGACGTGGAACTGGGTGCCGACCATGTTGTCGCGGCCCACTATGGCGGCGAAGGGCCCGCCATAGTCGCACGACGCGAGGCCGTGGCGGCGCTCTCGGCAGCGCATGATATAGGAGTGGACGAAATAGGCGTGGCACCCGGGCTCCAGTCCGGCGAGCACCGGATGGGATGCCAAATCGGCGAGCTCGTTCCAACCCATATGCGGGATCTTGAGCGCCTTGTCGGCCGGCGTCATCGCGACGACGTCGCCGGGCAGCCAGCCGAGGCCCTGATGCACGCCGTGCTCCAGCCCGCGCTCGGCCATCAGCTGCATGCCGACACAGATGCCGAGGAACGGCTTCCCGCGCTCGATCACGGCCTCTTCCAGAGCCTCGATCATGCCTGGCACCGCGGCGAGACCTCGCTTGCAATCGGCGAAAGCACCCTGCCCCGGCAGCACGATGCGGCTCGCCGCCCTCACATCCGCGGCGTCGCCGCTGATCCTCACGTCGAGCGCGAGGCCGCGGTCGCGCGCCGCCCGCTCGCACGCCCTGGCGGCGGAGCGCAGGTTCCCCGAGCCGTAATCGACGACGACGACCGGCATGGCGCGCCATCGAACCGGGGTCAGCGCCAGGCCGGCCTGGCCATGGCGGGATGGTGCTCGAAGAAGCGCCGCTCGGCCGCCGCGAGGCTCTCGCCCGCCACGATCTCGGCCACCGCGTAGCCGCGCAGACGCAGACGCCAGCGCCGCAAATCCTCGGCGATGAAGCCGACGATGAGATGCCAGGCGAGCGTCGCCCAGAGCTGGCTTTTGGCATCGAGATCGATGAGCTCGAACGCGAGGGCGATCGCGAGATCCCCGGCCAACAGGATCGCGGCGGCGATCCAGAGCCCGCACGCCAGCGCCCAAATCCAGGTGAAAAAGAAGGCCGCCCAGTTGAATCCCTCGCGCACGAACTCCGCGCCGAGATCGGGCGTGAACAGCGGATCCGCGGTCTTCTTGAGGTACACGGTGTAGATGCGCATCGCTAAAGGCTCTTGCCGAGGGTGCCCTTGGTCGAGGGCACTTCGCCGAGCTTGCGCGGATCGAGCTCCAGCGCCTGGCGCAGCGCGCGGGCCACGCCCTTGTAGCAGCTCTCGACGATGTGGTGGTTGTTCTCGCCGTAGATGTTCTCGATGTGAAGCGTGACCCCCGCGCTCTGCGCGAAAGCCTGGAACCATTCCTTGAACAGCTCCGTGTCCATCTCGCCGAGCTTGGCGCGCGAGAACGCGACCTTCCAGATGAGGTAGGGCCGGTTCGAGGCGTCGAGCGCGACACGCGTCAGCGTCTCGTCCATCGGGATCATGGCATCGCCATAGCGGCGGATGCCGGCGCGGTCGCCGAGCGCCTTGCTGATCGCCTCCCCGATGACGATGCCGGTGTCTTCGGTCGTGTGGTGAAAATCGATGTGGAGGTCGCCCTTGGCCTCGAGCGTGATGTCGACCAGGCTGTGGCGCGAGAGCTGCTCCAGCATGTGGTCCAGAAAGCCGATTCCGGTCGCGACCCGGTAGCGCCCGGTGCCGTCTAGGTTTACCGTCGCCCTGATCGTGGTTTCCTTGGTCCTGCGTTCGACCGTGGCAGTGCGCTCGGCGCGCGCACGCTCGGACCGGGCCTTGGCGCCGGCGGCCATCCTCAAACTCCTATGGTGCGGCGCGCCTTTCTAACAGGCGCCGCCGCGCCGCGCCACGCGCACCCACCGGCAGGGCGCCGCTGGAGGCTGCTAAGGATAATTTCCTGCTCAGCGATTGTGCCGGCCTAGTTCTTGCCTACATTATGCGAAAGTGGGTCTCGGCGTGCGCCCATTGCCGCAGGACGGCCCCGCTTGTTAGGCCAGGCGACTCGCCCTAAGTATTGAACTATACTTCCCCGTAAGACGTTGACTCGGTGCGCCCGGCGGGCGGTGACTGCGCGACAACGTGTAGGCGCTTGGTATGGACGCCGATCTTCTCATCACCCTGATCTTCGCGGCGATCGCGGTCTTCGTGATCTTGAAGCTGCGCAGCGTGCTCGGCACGCGCACCGGCTTCGAGAAGAAGAACGAGCCTTATGCGCCCGCGGACAACCGCGACAAAGTGATCCCGATGCCCGATCGGCGTCAGCAGGAAGCGCCGCCGCTGGGCGACGAAAAGCCCGCGCTGGACGGCGGTGTCGCCGCCATCCGGCGCGTCGATCCGTCGTTCGATCCCGAGCGGTTCCTCGACGGCGCCAGAATGGCGTTCGAAATGATCGTCAGCGCCTTCGCCAAGGGTGACGAGAAGGCGCTGGAGCCGTTGCTGGCACCCAATGTGTTCGAGAGCTTCGCGGCCGACGTCCGCCGCCGCCGCGAGTCCGGCCAGACCCGCGAGACGACGGTGGCGGGCGTGCGCTCGGCGCGCATCCACGAAGCCCGGCTCGAGGGACGCGAGGCGCGCGTTTCGGTCCAGATCGTGACGGAGCAGATCAACGTGACGCGCGACCGAGCGGGCAACGTGATCGACGGAGATCCGAAGACGGCCGAGACCGTGTCCGACCTCTGGACCTTTGCGCGCGATACGCGCTCGCGCGATCCCAACTGGCAGCTCGTCGAAACCGCGGCCGCCGATTGAGCGTGCGGCTTGCGGGCCTCGCTATCGCGGCCGCGCTGGCCGGGTGCGGCGTGAGCGAGAAACCGACGGTCCGCTATCTTCCCGCTTCGTTTGCCGACCTGCCGGGCTGGCCGGATGCCGATCCGCGCGCGGCGCTGGAAGCGCTTCGCCTCGGGTGTAAGGCACCGAATGCCGCCGCGAACAGGCTCGTGCGCGGCGCGCCTCCGGCGATCGACGCCGCGGACTTCCGCGCGGCCTTGGCGCGAGCATGCGCCGCGGCTGCCGAGGCCGAAACCCCCGACGCTGCATCGGCGCGCCGCTTCTTCGAAGAGAATTTCGAACCCTATCGCGTGCTCGGCCCGGACGGACCGGAGGGTCTCTTCACCGGCTACTACGAGCCGCGCCTCGATGCATCGCGCAAGAAGCGCGCGGGGTTCGCCGCGCCGATCTATGCGCTGCCGCTTGAAGCCAGGTCAGGCGCCGTGCTGCCCCCGCGCGCCGAGATCGAGAACGGCGCGGCCGGCAAATCCTGGCGCGTCCTGTTCTGGGCCCGCGATGCGGTCGACGTCTTCACGCTGCACATCCAGGGCTCCGGCCGGATCGTGCTTGCCGAGGGCGACTTCGCGCGCGTCGCCTACGCCGGCAGCAACGGCCGCGACTACGTGGCGATCGGTCGCTTGATGATGGAGCGCGGTCTGCTGCCGGCCGACGGCGTCAACATGCCGGCGATCCAGGCCTGGCTTCGCGCCAACCCCGAGGCAGGCCGCGCGTTGATGCAGGAGAACCCGCGTTTCATCTTCTTCCGCGAAGTGCCCGATTCCGAGGGCACCAAGGGCCAGCTCGGCGTAAGGCTCATCGAGCTTGCGAGCCTCGCCGTCGACCCTGCCTTCGTCCCGCTCGGCCTGCCGCTCTGGCTCGACAGCAACTGGCCGGCCGAGAAGACGAAGCCGATGCGCCTCCTCGTCGTCGCCCAAGACACCGGCGCCGCGATCAAAGGCGCCGTGCGCGGCGATGTTTTCTTCGGCGGCGGCCGCCTTGCGCCGCACTACGCCGGCCACATGGCCGAACGCGGCCGCTATTTCCTGCTGGTGCCGAAGGCGAAATGACCAGGGAGGCGAGAAAGACCGGGGAAGAGGGAAAACCAAGGAGGACACAGAGAGAAGGGTGTTTCGCGCGCCTTTGGCCCGCAGGTTTCCTCTCCCTCTTTCTCCGTGTTCTCAGGGCCACCTGTGGTTCCTATCTTCTTCCTTATTCTCTTTCCCCACCTCCTGTTCATTTTTCGCTATATGATTCGTAACGGCTTCGCCCTTGACCCCAGGGCCGTGGCGCGCATGCTGCGGAGATGAGCCCGCGCCCGCAGAATCCGTCGGTCGGCCTGTTCGCAACGTGCCTTGTCGACCTGTTCCGGCCGAGCGTGGGCTTCGCAGCGGCAAAATTGTTGGCGGATGCGGGCTGCCGCGTGGCCGTGCCGCGCGCCCAGACCTGCTGCGGCCAGCCCGCCTATAACTCCGGCGACAGGGCCAATGCGAAACGCCTGGCGCGCCGCACGATCGTTGCGTTCCGCCATTTCGACTATGTCGTGGTGCCCTCGGGCTCCTGCGGCGGCATGATCAAGAGGCACTATCCCGCAGCGCTGGCCGACGACCGCAAGTGGTTGCTGCGCGCCGAGGCCCTCGCCGCCAAGACCTACGAGCTGGTCGCGTTCCTTCACGACGTGATGGGCGTCCGCGTCGTGCCGGGCCGGTTCGAGGGCATCGCGGCCTATCACGATTCCTGCTCGAGCCTGCGCGAGATGGGCGTGCGCGACCAGCCGCGCGCGCTGCTCGGCGCGGTGAGGGGCTTGGGCTTGCGTGAGCTGCCGGAGCGCGACGCCTGTTGCGGCTTCGGCGGAACGTTCTGCGTCAAATATCCCGAGATCTCGAACCACATGGTGGCCGACAAGTGCCGCGAAGTCGCCGAGAGCGGCGCCGATACCGTGCTCTCGGGCGACATGGGTTGCCTGATGAACATCGCCGGCAAACTGCTGCGCGAGGGCCGCGCGATCCGCGCCTATCACGTGGCCGAGGTGCTCGCCGGCGTCGAAGCGGCGCCGATCGGTCAGATGAAGGCCGAAACGGAGGACGTGGCGGCATGACCGAGATGTCGCCGCTCCATTTCAAGGACAGCGCGATCCGCGCGCTCGGCGATGCCGAGCTGCAGCGCGCACTCGGCAACATGCGCCAGGGCTTCATCGAGCGGCGCACCAAGGCTGCCGAGCGCCTACCCGAATTCGACGCGCTGCGCGACAAGGCCAAGGAGATCAAGGACCACGTCCTCTCCCATCTCGATCTCTATCTCGAGGCGTTCGAGAGGAACTGCGTCGCCAGCGGCGGTACCGTGCATTGGGCCAAGGACGCCGCGCAGGCGCGCGACATCGTCTTGAACATCTGCCGCCTCGTCGGCGCCGAGACCGTGACCAAGGGCAAGTCGATGGTGGGGGAGGAGATCGAGATCAACCCCTTCCTCGAGGCCAATGGCATTCGCCCGATCGAGACGGATTTGGGCGAATACATCATTCAGCTCAGGAATGAACCGCCCTCACACCTGATTGCGCCTGCGGTCCACGTCAACAAAGAGCAGATCGCCGACGCGTTCCGCCAGCATCATCGCGACTTGGCGCCCGAGCGGCCGCTCTCCGACCGTGCCGCGCTGTTGAACGAGGCGCGGCGCGCGCTGCGCGAGCGTTTCTTCGAGGCCGATGTCGGCATCACCGGCGCCAATTTCCTGATCGCCGAGACCGGCTCGACGATCATCGTCACCAACGAGGGCAATGGCGATCTCACGCAGACGCTGCCGCGCATCCATATCGTGCTCGCCAGCATCGAGAAGGTGGTGCCCAATCTCGACGACGCCGCGACGCTGATCCGCGTCCTCGCGCGCTCGGCCACGGGACAGGAGATGTCGGTCTACACGACGATCTCGACCGGTCGGAAGCGTCCCGGCGACCTCGACGGGCCCGAGCAGTTCCACGTCCTGCTGCTCGACAACGGGCGCAGCAGGCTGCTCGGCACCGATTTTCAGGAGGTCTTGCGCTGCATCCGCTGCGGCGCGTGCTTGAACCATTGCCCGGTCTACGGCTCGGTCGGCGGCCATGCCTATGGCTCGGTCTATCCGGGGCCCATCGGCAAGGTGCTGACGCCGGCGCTGCAAGGGCTCGACAAGGCTCGCGACCTTCCGAACGCGTCCACCTTCTGCGGGCGCTGCGAGGAAGTGTGCCCGGTGCGCATTCCGCTGCCGAAGATGATGCGGCATTGGCGCGAGCAGGAGTTCCAGAACCGCATGACGGCGCCCCGCGCGCGCTTGGCGCTGAGGCTGTGGTCGATCGCGGCGCGCCTGCCGAGCCTCTACCATTTCGGTGCGCGCATCGCGGCGTTCTGGCTATATCGGCGCGGCAAGAAGGGCCGCGGGCGCCTCTCCTCCCTGCCCTACGGCGAGGGCTGGACGCGCTTTCGCGATTTTCCGGCTCCGCTCGGCAAGACCTTCCAGAGCCAATGGCACGGGCCGCGCCGCCACCGAAGGAGCGCGGCATGAGCACCGCGCGCGAGCAGATCCTCGCGGCGGTGAGCGAGCGCCTTCGCGGCCGCCACGAGGCGGCGGCCAAGGTGGGCGTCGACGCGCGCATCGCGCGGCGCCAGCCCAACCTCGTGCCGGCGCGCGGCAAGCACGAGCACAAGAAGGTGGCCGTGGCGATGTTCATCGCGATGGCCGAAGAGGCTGCGGCCACCGTGGCGCGCGTCAAAACCATGATCGACGTGCCCAGCGCGGTCGCGGATTTCCTGCGCATGCACAATCTGCCGATGCGCGCGGCGCTGGCGCCCGATCCGTGGCTCGATGGCGCGCGCTGGGAGCGCAGGAAGGCGCTCGAGCTCAGGAAGGGCCGCGCCGAGCCGTTCGACGAGGTTGGCATCAGCCTCGCCTGGCGTGCCGTGGCCGAGACGGGCACGCTCGTGATGCTCTCGGGCGAGGGCACGCCGACGACGCTCAACTTTCTCCCCGAGACCGAGATCGTGATCCTGCCGGCCGGCCGCATCGTCGGCTCCTACGAGGATGCGCTCGCGCCGCTGCGCACGCCCGGCGCGAGCGCCGACGGCGCCGCCAAAGATGGCGGGCGGCATTCGCTGCCGCGCGTCGTCACTTTCGTCACCGGCCCCTCGCGCAGCGCCGATATCGAGCAGACGCTGCAACTGGGCGCGCACGGGCCCCGCCGCCTTCACATCATCATCGTCGATGACCCGGCGGCCTAAGCCCATCGTGAAAGAGCCGCCGTGGATGCGGCTCGGTCCCGCCGCCGACGCCCCCGACGAAGGCGACGACGGCGAGCGCCTTTGGTGGCGGATCACCGAGGGCGTGAAGCCGCTCAAGGAGGCGAAGCACAAAAGGCACGCACGCCCCGTTCCTTCCGCCCTTGATGGGGAAGGTTCCAATGCGAAGCATCGGACGGAGGGGGAAACGAAGCAGCAGGACAGCGGCGGAGCGAGCCCCCTCCGTCCGGCGCTGCGCGCCGGACACCTCCCCCTCAAGGGGGGCGGGAAGAACGAGGGTCCGCCGCCGCTTGTGCCAGGCCAGCTCGCGGGTCTCGACCGCCGTAGCGGCGAGAGACTGCGCAAGGGCCAAATGCCGGTCGAAGCGAAGCTTGACCTGCACGGCATGACGCAGGTGGGCGCCCACGCCGCCGTCGCGCGCCTCATCGAGACCCAGCATGCAGCCGGGAAGCGCTGCGTGCTCATCGTCACCGGCAAGGGCGGCAACGCTTCCGATCCGCTCCGGCCCAAGTCCGTGCCCGGCCGCTTCACCTTTTCCGCCGGCCGCGGCGTGCTCAAGGAAGCCCTCCCGCGCTGGCTCAACGAGCCGCGCCTGCGCGCCCGCATCATCGCGGTCTCGCCGGCGAGCCGCGCCCATGGCGGCGAGGGCGCCGTCTATGTGCTGCTGAAGCGGAAGCGCTGAACGAGCGCGTGGTGGCGGCCTATCTGGCGCGCACGCTGCGCACGAACGCGATCACAGCCGCGGCCGCCTCGGGTCCCCAAAGATTGTTGTGGCCGGCCTCGGACACGAGCGTCAGCGACTTGGGCTCGCGCGCCAGCTCGAAAAGCCGGCGGGCATGAGCCGCCGGCACGATTTCGTCGCGCTCGCCGTGCAGGATGAGCAGCGGCGCGCCAATGTGGGCGATCTTATCCGCGTTCTCGAAGCGGTCGCGCACGATGAGGCGCGTCGGCAGGAACCAGTAGTGCCGGGCGGCGACGGCGGCCGTCGACGTGAACGCTGCCTCGAGGATCACGCCGCCCGCCACCCCCTGCCCGCTTGCCGACAGCGCTCGGGCGAGCTCGAGAGCTGGGCCGGCACCGATCGACTCGCCGTAGAGCACCCAGCGCCCGCGCGCGATGCCCCGGCCTTCGAGGAAGCGCGCCGCCGCACGCGCGTCTTCGTAGAACCCGGTTTCGCTCGGCGCGCCCGGGTTGCCGCCATAACCGCGATATTCGACCAGCAGCACGCCCAAACCCGCCTGCGCGAACGCCTCGGCCTTGAAGGCGCGGTCGGCGATCGTCCCGGCATTGCCGTGAAACAGCACCATGACGGAGGCCGCCTCCTCCGGCGGCGCGCGATACCAAGCAACGAGCTTCAGACCGTCCGCCGTCTCGAGCCTGACCGCAGCGAAACCGTTGAGACCAACGTCGCCCGGCGCGCCGAGCGTGCCCATCGGGAAATACATGAACGAGCGCTGCAGCAGATACGCCGTCGCGCAGAGGGCGACATAGACGGCGACGACGGCGATCAGCCAGGACATGCGGCGGGCACGCATGGGGATTGGCAGAAACTACATGCCAACTTGAGCGAAGTGAAAGGCTACCGGCGAAGAATGTTGCAGGAGGAGGCGGCGTCCCTGACTTTGTCGTTCCGCTCTCGGCTCACAGAATGAACCGGCTCAGATCCGCGTTCTTTGCGAGCTCGCCGACCTTCGATGCCACATAGGCGCGGTCGATTTTGAGCGACGCGCCGGCCTTGTCGGTGGCGGTGAAGCTGATCTCTTCCAGCACCTTTTCCATCACGGTGTGCAGGCGGCGCGCGCCGATGTTCTCGACGCTCTGGTTTATCTCGGCCGCAGTATCGGCGATGGCGTCGATGCCGTCTTCGGCGAAATCCAGCGTCACCTGCTCGGTCGCGAGCAGTGCCCTGTACTGCTTGACGAGGCTGTTCTCGGGCTCGCGCAGGATGCGCCCGAAGTCGTCGCGCGTGAGCGCCTTCAGCTCGACGCGGATCGGCAGGCGACCCTGCAGCTCGGGCAGGAGGTCCGAGGGCTTCGAGAAGTGGAAGGCGCCCGAAGCGATGAACAGGATGTGGTCGGATTTCACCGGCCCGTGCTTGGTCGCGACGGTGGTGCCCTCGATCAGCGGCAGGAGATCGCGCTGCACGCCCTCGCGGCTCACATCGGCGCCGCCGACGCGCTCGCTGCGCCCGGCAATCTTGTCGATCTCGTCGATGAAGACGATGCCGTTCTGCTCGGCGTTCTTGATCGCATCGCCCGTCACCTGCTCCTGGTCGAGCAGCTTGTCGCTCTCCTCGGCGACGAGGAGGCCGTAGCTCTCGCCGACCGTCATGCGCCGGCGCTTCGTGCGCTGGCCGAACGCTTTCCCCAGCATCTCGTTCAAGTTGATCATGCCCATCGAGGCGCCCGGCATGCCGGGAATCTCGAACGTCGGCAGCATGCCGGCGCCGCCGTCGGCGAGCTCGACCTCGACCTCCTTGGCGTTGAGCTCGTTGTTGCGGAGCTTCCGGCGGAAGACCTCGCGCGTGTCGGGCCGCGCGTCTTTGCCGACCAGCGCCTCGAGCACGCGGTCTTCGGCGGCGGCCTCGGCGCGGGCGCGCACGTTCTTGCGCAAGCGCTCCTTTGTCATCGCGATCGAGACCTCGACGAGGTCGCGCAGGATCGAATCGACGTCGCGGCCGACATAGCCGACCTCGGTGAATTTCGTCGCCTCGACCTTCAAGAAAGGCGCATCGGCGAGCCGGGCGAGGCGGCGCGCGATCTCGGTCTTGCCGACGCCGGTGGGGCCGATCATGAGGATGTTCTTCGGCAGCACTTCTTCGCGCATCGCCTCGTCGAGCTGCTGGCGGCGCCAGCGGTTCCTGAGCGCGATCGCCACCGCGCGCTTGGCCTCGTGCTGCCCCACGATGAAGCGGTCGAGCTCGGAGACGATCTCGCGCGGGCTGAACGCCGACGCCGTTGGTGCTGCGATGACGGGCTTGGGCATGTTGGTCATATGAGTCTAAGCGGCATGGAGGCGGGGAGACGAGGAGGAGCCAGAAATTTGCGCGCCAAAGGCGCGCTTTCATCCTTCTCCCCGCCTCGCTGCCTCCCTGCCAATCTTTCTACAGCGTTTCCACGGTGATCTGGTCGTTGGTGTAGATGCAAAGATCGGCGGCGATCTTCAATGCCCTGCGCGCGATCGCCTCGGCGTCGAGCTCGGTTTCGGCCAGCATCGCGCGCGCGGCGGCGAGCGCGAAGGGGCCGCCCGAGCCGATGCCGATCAGCTGATCCTGGGGCTCGACGACGTCGCCGGTGCCGGTCAGCACCAGCGAGACATCCTTGTCGGCCACAGCCATCATCGCTTCGAGGCGGCGCAGATAGCGGTCGGTGCGCCAGTCTTTCGCGAGCTCCACGCAGGCGCGCGTCAGCTGGCCCGGATGCTTCTCGAGCTTGCCTTCGAGCCGCTCGAAGAGCGCGAACGCATCGGCGGTAGCACCCGCAAAGCCGGCGATGACGGCGCCCCCGCCGAGCCGCCGCACCTTCTTGGCGTTGGGCTTCAGCACGGTCTGGCCGAACGTGACTTGGCCGTCGGCGGCGACGACGACCTTGCCGTTGCGCCGGACCGAGAGAACGGTGGTGCCGTGGATCGCCGGGAGTTCGGGGTGCGGCATGACCGCGCTTACATGGCCCTTTTGCGCGCGGGGTTCAATGCCAGCAGGACGCGGCAGCGCTCCCGCCGTTGCCGGGGCGGGCGGGACGTGCTAGCCACGCCGCCGTTTCTCAGCGCAGCACGGAGTTCTCCAAATGGCCGAAAATCAGCCCGGCCCCGGCAATGGCAGCGGCCGACCCGCCGCCGACCCCAATCAGCCGCCGCTGGTGGTCAAGGGCCAGTACATCAAGGATTTCTCGTTCGAGAACCCGAGCGCGCCCGATGTCTTCATGCAGGGCGACGTCCAGCCGCAGGTCGACATCAACGTCAACGTCGAGGCACGGCGCCTCCCCAACAACGACTACGAGGTAACGCTGTCGATCAAGGTCGACGCCAAGGCCAAGGAGCGCCCGGTCTTCCTCTGCGAGCTCGCCTACGCCGGCGTCTTCGCGCTCGGGCCGATCATCCCTCAGGACCAGCATCAGGGCGTGCTCCTGATCGAGTGCCCGCGCCTGCTCTTCCCGTTCGCGCGCGCGATCATCGCCGACACCACGCGCGAAGGCGGCTTCCCGGCGCTGACCCTGCAGCCGATCGACTTCTTCTCGCTGTTCCAGCAGCAGATGCAGGCGCAAGGCCAGCGGCTGGCCGCGAAGACGTAGCGAACCCAGCGCTCACGCCTTCCGCCAGATCGGGTCCTTGATCTTGCCGAGGAATTGCTCGTGCAGCGCGCTTTCCTCGGCGCTGGGCTGCGCGCCGCGCAGATGGCGGCGCGGCGGACGGATCTCGATCGGCGCCTTTGCCTTCGGCATCAGGATGGCGGTGCTGCGGACGCTGCCGTTCATCGCGAAATCGAGGCCCGGCTGGCGGCCGCCGATGAGCTCGAGATAGACGCGGGCGAGCAGGCCCGCGTCGATCAGCGCGCCGTGGCGCTCGACGCGGATCGAGAGATCGATCTCGAAGCGCCGGCAAAGCGCGTCGAGGCTGGCCTGGGCGCCCGGATACTTCTGGCGCGCGATCGCGATCGTGTCGACGACGCGCGACATCAGCAGCGTCTCGCGCTCGATGCGCCTCAGCTCCGCATTCACGAAGCCGATGTCGAATTCGGCGTTGTGGATCACGAGCTGGTCGCCGGCCAGGAAATCAAGGAACTCGTCGGCGACGTCGCGAAAGAGCGACTGGCTCCTCAGGAATTCGTCGGAGAGCCGGTGCACCTCGAACGCGCGCGCGTCGTTGGCGCGCTCGGGGTTCAAGTATTTGTGGAAGTGACGGCCGGTCGGCACGTGGTTGACGAGCTCCACGCAGCCGATCTCGATGATGCGATGGCTCGCCGGATCGAGACCCGTGGTTTCCGTGTCGAGAACGATCTGCCGCATTCAGCGAACTGAACAGGAGGCGTGGACATTTGCAAAGCGCATTACAAGCGATGCTTTGCATCACCGGAGACCTGGAAATTCTATTGAGGTCGCCTCCGGCGCGCCACGACAAACTTCTCCACGCCTCGACGTCTCCTGTGAATCTTTTGCTGCCTCCCCCGGGCCACGAGCGCGCGAAGAATCTTACGCAGGGTCAGCAGAGTCTCGCGGTAGCCGCGGTTGGTGTTCACGACGAAGTCGGCGCGGCGGCGCTTTTCGGCGTCGGGCATCTGGCGGCCGAGCAGCAGATCGAGCTTGGCGCCGCTCATGCCCGGGCGGCGCAGCACGCGCTGCCGCTGAAGGTAGGACGGCGCCGAGACCACGATCACGGCATCGCAGCGCGCCTCGCCGCCGGTCTCGAACAGCAGCGGAATATCGAGCACCGCCACAGGCGCGCGTTGCATCGCGGCCGCGCCGAGGAAGCGTTGTTGGATGCGGCGTACGAGCGGGTGGACGATCTGCTCGAGCCGCCCCACCGCGGCCGGATCGGCGCGCAGCAGTTCCGAGAGCTTGGCGCGGTCGACCGCGCCGTCGCGCACCGCGAGCGGAAACGCGCGCGCGAGCGGCGCCACCGCGGCGCCGCCCTTGGCGTAAAGTTTGTGGACCTCGGCATCGGCGTCGTAGACGGGCACGCCCAGGAAGCGCAGCGCGCGCGCCGCGTTGCTCTTGCCCATGCCGATCGAGCCGGTAAGGCCGACCACGATCATGCCCGCTCCGCCTCCGCCAGAAGATCGGCGGCGACGTGCCGGCGCAGCGCGTCAGTCACCTCGGGATCGCGGCCGAACCACGCGCAGAAACCGGCGCGGGCCTGGTGCAGCAGCATGCCAAGCCCGTCCACGACCGGGTTGCCGCGCGCCTTCGCAGTACGCAGCAGTCCGGTTTCGAGCGGGCTGTAGACAATATCATTGACCGTCGCGCGCGTGGGCAGCGGCGCCAGGTCGAGCGCCAGCGGGGGCTGCCCCTTCATGCCGAGCGAGGTCGTGTTGACGAGGAGATTGGCGCCGGCGAGCGCCGTCAGCGCGGCGGTCCAGCGCACTACTTTCACCGAGCCGCCCAATACTTCGGCGAGACGTTCGGCGCGGTCGGCCGTGCGGTTGACGAGCCGGATCTCGGGCGCGCCCATATCAATCAGCGCCTGCACGATCGCGCGCGCGCTGCCGCCGGCGCCGAGCACGACCGCGGGGCCTTTCCGCGCTTCGAAGCCGGGTGCGCCGGCCTTTAGCGCCTCGATGAAGCCGAAACCGTCGGTATTGCTGCCGGCGATTTCGCCCGCGGGCGAGAAGACGAGCGTGTTGGCGGCGCCCGCCTTCCGCGCGTTCTCGTCGAAGCTGTCGCAGAGCGCGAACGCGGCCTCCTTGTGCGGGACCGTGACGTTGGCGCCGGCAAAGCCGAGGCGGACGAGGGCCCGGACGGCCTCGGAGAAATGCTCGGGACGCACCGGCAACGGGAGGTAGACGCCGTTGATGCCGTAGCGCTCGAGCCAATAGTTGTGCAGGCGCGGCGAGCGCGAATGCGCCACCGGCCAGCCGAGCACGCCGGCCAGACGCGTCTCTCCGTCGATCTTCATGCCGGGACGATGCCGCGCCCGCGCAGGAAATCCAAGAGTGCCAGCAACGGCACGCCGAGCACGACGAAATAGTCGCCGTCCACGCGCTGGAAGAGCTGAGCCCCGAGCCCCTCCAATTGATAGGCCCCGACCGAGCGCATGGCCGCGGCGCCCGCGGCGTCGAGATAGCGCTCGACGAAACTCTCGTCGAAGGGGCGCATCAGCAGCGTCGCATGTTCGTGGCGGCCCCAGATGCGCTCGCCGTCGACCAGCACGCAGGCGGCGGAGACGAGGCGGTGGCTCTTGCCCGCGAGGGCCATCAGCTGCGCCTTGGCCGCAGCGCGATCGGCGGGCTTGTCGAACCATTTCCCCTCGGCCACCAGCATCTGATCGGCGCCGATGACGAGCGCGCCCGGCTGACGCTCCGAGACGCGGCGCGCCTTCAGCTCGGCGAGCGCCATGGCCGCCGCGGCGGCGTCCGCGCCCTCGCCCCGCATCGCGCGCTTCAACTCGGCCTCGTCGACCGCGGCGGCGATCTGCTCGAACACGAGCCCGGCATTGCGCAGCAGCGCCGCGCGGGTGGCGCTGCCGGAGGCAAGGATAAGCCGCGCGCTGGCGGCTCCGCGCAGCGCGCCGCTCACGCCGCGGTGCCGCGGCTCATGCTGCGGTCCCGCTCTCGCCGTCGCCGTGCTGGCGATGGCGCTGGCTCAGGAGCTGGAGGACCGCGGCGGCGGTTTCCTCGATCGAGCGCCGCGTCACGTCGATGATCGGCCAGCCTTGGCGCGCGAACATGCGCTTGGCGTCCGCGACCTCCTCGCGCACCTTCTCGAGGTCGGTGTAGTCGCTGCTCGTCTGCGCGCTGTTCTGGATACGCATGCGGTTCTTGCGCACCTCGACGAGGCGCGCGGGATCTTCGGTCAATCCCACCACCAGCGCGCGGCTCGACTTGAACAGGACCTCGGGCAGCGGGATGCCGGGTACGATGGGCATGTTGGCCGCCTTCACACCGCGATTGGCGAGGTAGATGCAGGTGGGCGTCTTCGAAGTGCGCGAGACGCCGACCAGGATCACGTCGGCCTCGTCGAGCGTGGCCTGTTTCTGCCCGTCGTCATGCGCCATGACGAAATTCATGGCCTCGATGCGGTGGAAATACTCGGCATCGAGCACATGCTGCTTGCCGGGCAGGCCCTTGGGAGTCTGCCCGAAATAGCGCGCCATCAGCGTGATGAACGGCTCCATTACCGAGATACAGGGCACGTTGCGGCTGCGGCAGAACTGCTCGAGATGGGCGGCGAGATCGTGGTTCAGCAGCGAGTAAAAGACGATACCCGGCCGCTGGCCGAGATCCTCGAGCGCCGTCTCGAGCGCGCGGCGACTCCTCACCATGGGCCAGAGGTGTTCCACGACCTCGATATCCTCGAACTGCACCGCACAGGCGCGGGCGATCGAGCGCACCGTCTCACCGGTAGCGTCGGAGACGAGGTAGAGGTGCCGCTTCTCTTTCATCGTCAGGTGTGGAGAAGGGTACCCAAAACTCTGTGCATGCGGCGGCGCAGCCGGGTGGATGACGGGGATCGTCCGATCGCTATCACCAGCGCCACAGCCTAGCGCACCCGCTTATCCGGTGCGAAGCAGACGCGCTGCGGCTGTGGGCGAGTATCACATCTTGCTCAGGTAGGCCATTGCCGTCGCCGGCTTCGGCGCTAGCCCTGGCTTGTGCTCGGCACTCGAGGTGCAGATGTGCCCCATCTGCCCCGGGCGGCCGCACGCCTGGCGATCCACAGCATTGCCTGTATTCCTTGTTGATTCATGTGCAGAAGACGCGCTGTCCCGATTCACACAGCCTCTACAGCCACCACCGACTCTTTTGGATTCGATTCAAGAAGACTCTTGCTCTAGTGGAGATACACGCAACTCCTATCGCCATGATGCCCTCGCGAAACCCTGAACCGGCGCTTCTACGTGTGCTTGTCGGCGAAACACTCGATCCGCCGCCGGTTTGGCTAATGCGCCAGGCCGGACGATATTTGCCGGAGTATCGTGCGCTGAGAGCAAAGGCCGCCGGCTTTCTCGAGTTCTGCTACACGCCGACGCTGGCGGCGGAGGCGACGCTGCAGCCCGTCGAGCGGTTCGACCTCGATGCGGCGATTTTGTTCTCGGATATCGTCGTCGTGGCCGATGGCCTGGGTGCCAAGGTCGAGGTGCGCGAAGGCGAAGGGCCCGTTCTTGATCCGATCGGGCCGGAGGCGCTGCGGCATCTCAGCGTGGCGCGGGTCCGGAAGCATCTTGAGCCGGTTTATCGAACCGTTGTGCAGGTGAAGGCAGGACTGGAACCGGGAAAAGCGCTGATTGGGTTCGCCGGAGGACCCTGGACGGTTGCCTGCTACATGGTGGAAGGGAGCAGCAAGCGCGGTTTCGCGGCGCCACAGGCCTGGATGCGGCGCGACGCGGCGGGTTTTGGCGCGCTGATCGACCTTCTCGTGGCGGCAACGGTCGAGCATTTGGCCGCGCAGATCGAGACCGGCACCGACTGCGTGCAGCTGTTCGAAAGCTGGGCCGGGCTGCTCGGCGGCGACGAGTTTCGCCGTTACGTCATCGGGCCAACTGCGCGGGTGACCCGCGATCTGAGGCGGCGTCATCCGAGCGCGAGCATCATCGGATTTCCGCGCGGCGCAGGCACCATGCTCGGCCCATACGCCGCGGGCGCCGGCGTGGACGCGGTGAGCCTCGATCATGCTGTGGGCTTCGAAGACGGACGCGCCGTGCAAGAGCGCCTGCCGGTGCAGGGCAATCTCGATCCCGGATTGTTGCTGGCAGGAGGGGCGGCGATGAGGGCGCGGATCGCACAAATCCGCAAAGCTTTCTCCGGGGGGCCGCATATCTTCAATCTCGGCCACGGTATCTTGCCGGCGACGCCGCCCGAGCATGTCGCTGCGCTCGTCGCCGCCGTGCGGGAAAAGCCGTGAGCCTTGCCGTCGTGCTGTTCAACCTCGGCGGGCCCGACCAGGCTTCCGCGGTCGAGCCCTTCCTGCTCAACCTGTTCAGCGATCCCGCAATCATCGACCTCCCTGGCCTTCTGCGCCGGCCGCTCGCGCGCCTGATCGCACACCGCCGCGCGCCGGTAGCACGCGCGATTTACACCAAGCTCGGCGGCGGCTCGCCCATACTCGAGAACACGCGGGTGCAGGCGCAGGCGCTCGAGGCGCAGCTCGAGGCGTGCGGCACGGCGGCCAAGGTGTTCGTCGCGATGCGCTACTGGCACCCGTTCGCCGCCGAGACTGCGCGCGCGGTGGCTGCGCTCGCCCCGACGCGGATCGTGCTGTTGCCGCTTTATCCGCAATATTCGACGACGACGACGGCGTCGTCACTCGCGAGCTGGCACGATGCCGCAAGCGCCGCCGGACTCCGGTGCGAAACGCACGCCGTCTGCTGCTATCCGGCGGAGCGCGGCTTCGTGCTGGCGCTAGCGGAACTGATCCGCGAAAAGCTCGATCGCTGGAGCGAAAGACGGCCAAGGCTGCTGTTCTCGGCGCACGGCCTCCCCAAGAAGGTGATCCGCCGCGGAGACCCTTATCAATGGCAGGCCGAGCGTACCGCGGCCGCGGTCGCGGCGGCGCTGGCGGGCGCCGTCGAGGACTGGGTCGTCTGCTATCAGAGCCGCGTCGGCCCGCTCGAATGGATCGGGCCTTCGACCGAGGAAGAAATCCGCCGCGCCGGCAGGGAGCACATGCCACTGATGGTGGTGCCGATCGCGTTCGTCTCCGAGCATTCCGAGACGCTGGTCGAACTTGACATCGAATACCGACACGTGGCCGACGCGGCCGGCGTGCCGGGCTATCTGCGCGTGCCGACGGTCTCAGCGCATCGGCTTTTCATCGAAGGCCTCGCGCGCCTGGTCGAGCAGGCGCTGGCAAATCCCGCGCCGGTGCAGCCCGATGGCGGATCGCGGATATGCCCGGCTGAATTCGGGCGGTGTGCGCTTTCCGCCCCTCACCCTGGGGCGGGAAAGAAAAAGGGCGGCTCCTTGCGGGAGCCGCCCTGATGCACATCGCGATGCCTGGGCGCTATGCCTTCAGCGCCGCGGCGACGCGGGCCGGCGTCATCGGCAGGTGCCGCAGCGACTTGCCGGTCATCGCGAACACGGCGTTGGCAATGGCCGGGGCCAAGGGCGGCAGACCCACTTCTCCGATGCCGCCGGGGGCATCCTTCAGCGAAGGCATGACCTTCACCTGGACCTCCGGCGCATCCTGCATGCGCAGCACCGAGTAGTCGTGGAAGTTCGACTGCTGCGGCTCGCCGTTCTTGTAGGTGAGCTGCTCGGTGAGGCAGCCGCTGACGCCGTACATTACCGAGCTTTCGATCTGCGCGGCGACATTGGCCGGCTGCACCGCCACGCCGGGATCGACCGCGGACCACACATTGTGGACCCTGATCTCGCCGCTGGCGCGGTTGAGCGAGATCTCGCACACCATGGCGCAATGCGTGTTCCAAGTGTCGGAGTAGGCGATGCCGAGCGCCCGCCCTTCGCGCTTCTTAGACCAGTCGGCCATCTTGGCGGCCTCCTGGACGACGGCCGCCGCGCGAGGCGATTTCCCGAGCAGCGAGACGCGGAAGGCGACCGGGTCTTCGTTGCGGAGCTTCGCCACTTCGTCGAGCAGCGTTTCCATCGCGAACTTGGTGTAGCCCGATCCGACCGAGCGCCAGACGTGCACCGAGACGCCGCGGTCGTCGCGGATGAACTCGCTGCGCGCCGCCGGGAAGTCGTATTGGAACTCGACGCCTTCGTGGAACGGCAGGTCCTTGCCCTTGGCCGCCTCGTAGGCGGCCGGCGCGAAGCGGGCGTAGATCGAGCAGCCCACCAGCCGGTGGCGCCAGCCGACGATGTTGTTGTTGGCGTCGAGGCCCACCGTCATGTGCTGGCCGACGAGCGGACGGCCCTTGCTGTAGCGGATGTCGTCCTCGCGCGACCAGATCACCTTCACCGGCCGGCCCGGCAGGGCCTTGGCGAGGCCCACGGCGTCGACCGTGAAGTCCCAATCCGCGCGCCGGCCGAAGCCGCCGCCGAGCAAGGTCGTATGCACGGTGACGTTGGGCGGCACGGTGCCGGCAGTGCGGGCGGCGAACACCTGGGTCAAGGTGGGCGACTGGTTGGGCGCCCAAACCTCGACCTTGTTGCCCTCGACCTTGGCCGTGGCGTTCATCGGCTCCATGCACGCATGCGTGACATGCTCGGTGAGGTACTCGGCCGTCAGCGTCTTCGCGGCGCCGGCGATGGCCGCGTCGGCATCGCCGTGCTTCTCGACATCGACGCCCTTCTTGGTGAGGTCGCGCGCGATGGCGAGATACTCCTGCCCGACCTTGTCGCTGTCGTAGTTGCGCGCCTTGGCGGTCTTGGACCACTCGACCTTGAGCGCGTTCTTGGCCTTCATCGAGGCTTCGACCGTCTCGGCGACGACGCCGACGCCGTAGGGCAGCCATACGACTTGCACCACGCCCTTGATCGCCTTGGCGGCGGAATCGTCGACCCGCTCGGGCCGCTCGCCCTCGACCGGCGCCCGCAAGATGGCGCCATAGAGCATGCCCGGTGCCTGCACATCGATGCCGAAGATGGCCTTTCCATTGGTCTTGCTCGGGACGTCGACGCGCGGAAGGTCCTTGCCGATGTAGCGGCACTGGTCAAGCGGCTTCCAATCCGCCGGCTTTACCTCGGGCAGCTTCTCGGGAACCTTGGCCTTGGCTGCGAGCGCGCCGTAGGAGACTTTCCGCTTCGACTTGGCGTGGACGACCATGCTCGGCTCGGTCGAAAGCTCTCCTATCGGCACGTTCCATTGCTCGGCCGCGGCAGCCAGCAGCACTTGGCGCACCTGGGCGCCGGCCGCGCGCAATACCGGGTAGTAGCCCTGAGTGGTGCGGCTCGCGCCGGTCACCATGGCGCCGCCGAACAGGCGGTTGCCGAAGCTCTTCGCGTCGGACGGCGCCTGCACGACGCGGACGTTCTTCCAATCCGCATCCATGTCCTCGGCGACCAGCGCCGGCATCGCCGTCATGACACCCTGGCCCATCTCGGACGCGGGCGAAACGATGCTGACGACATTGTCGGTGCCGATCGTGACCCAGGCGTTGGGCTTGAACGTCGCGCCCGCCTTCACGGCCTGGGCGAACGCCTTGTTCCCGCCGAAGGCGACGGCGGCGGAGAAGCCGCCGGCGGTGACCATGAAGGTGCGGCGGCTGAGCGGGATGGCCTTGATGCCGTTACGCATGGCTCATGCTCCTTTCGCCGCGCGCTCGACGGCGCGCACGATCATGTTGTAGGTCCCGCAGCGGCAAATGTTGCCGTTCATATGCTCCTTGATCTGCGCGCGCGTCGGCGCCTTGTTCTTCTTCAACAGCGCCGCGGCGGTCATGATCTGGCCGGACTGGCAGTAGCCGCATTGCGGCACCTGCTCGGCGACCCAGGCGCGCTGCAGCGGATGCGCGCCGTTGGGCGAAAGGCCCTCGATCGTGGTCACCTGTTTGCCGGCGACCTCGGACAGCGGCGTGCTGCAGGAGCGCGCGGGCTCGCCGTTGATGTGGACGGTGCAGGCGCCGCATTGCGCGATGCCGCAGCCGAATTTCGTGCCGGTGAGCTTCAAATGCTCCCGGATCACCCAAAGCAGAGGCGTGTCGGCGTCGGCTTTGACGTCGACTTTGCGCCCATTGATGGTGAAGGCAGTCATCGTGTGGTTCCTCCCACCTTGAATTCTAAATTGTCGCGACCGAGCGAGGACGGCAGCCTCGTTGCGCTGGGCCGCGAAGGGCGTGACTCTAGCACCGCATTGACACGATGTCGCGGGCACCCGTGAGTAACCGGCGAACGTGATATCCAGGCGCCGCTCCGGCCATGCTGCGCTGCAAGACAGGAGGGCGAATGAGCTGGTTCTTGTGGGTGAAGTCGCTGCACGTGATCAGCGTGATCGCGTGGATGGCCGGGCTGCTCTATCTCTGCCGCCTGTTCGCCTATCACGCGGCGGCCGAGAAGGGCTCGGCGCAGTCCGAGACGTTCAAGGTGATGGAAGCGCGCCTGCTGCGCGGGATCATGAACCCCTCGATGGTCCTCGCCTGGGCCATGGGCCTCGTCATGGTGTTCGTCTATCCGACCGAAGCCGCGCTCGATTGGTCCAAGGGCTGGGTGCACGCCAAGGCCGCGGCCGTCGTGCTGATGACCGTCCTTCACAACTTCTACGGCCGCTGGCGCAAGGATTTTGCGCTCGACCGCAACACGCGCCCGCCGCGCTTCTACAAGTTCTGGAACGAAGCGCCCGCGGTGTTGATGGTCCTCATCGTGATCATGGTGGTTGGCAAGCCGTTTTGACCACGTGCCGGCCTGCGCGCAGATTGTCGTCCCCCGCTATAAAGAACGCCCATGACCGAAACCTTCGACGACCTCCCGGTCCGTCCGGTGCTGAAATCGCTGATGGCGCCGCCGCAATTCAAGCCGGCGCCGCCGGGCGTGCGCTTCATGCAGTTCAACGAGGGCGCGTGGCCGCCGTCGCCGCGCGTGGCGGCGGCGATCGCCGCCGCGGCCGGCCGGGTGAACCGTTACGGCGATTCGCATTGGAGCGAGCTCGTACCAGCGATCGCCGCGCGCGCCGGCGTGGCGACCGAATGCATCGTCTGCGGCAACGGCAGCGCCGAGCTCATCGCCTTCGCCTCGACCGCGTTCATCGAAGCGGGGCGCAACGCCGTCGTCTCGACACCCTCGTTTCCGCGCCTCGGCGGCGGGAGCCGCATCGCGGGCGGCGCGGTGAAGGCGGTGCCCGTGAAACCCGACGGCGCCCACGACGTCGAAGCGCTGCTCGCCGCGGTCGATGCCGAAACGCGCCTGTTCTGGCTTACCGCGCCCAACAACCCGACCGGCGCCGGCGTCAGCGCCGCCGAGCTCGCGCACATCGCGCGCGCCCTGCCCTCGCACGTGGTCTTCGCGGTCGACGAGGCGTACTACGAATTCTCGGTCGCCAGCGGCGGCATCGACGCGCTCGAGGAGTTGAAGGGCGCCAAGCTGCCCTGGTTCGTGATGCGTACCTTTTCGAAGGCCTACGGCATGGCTGGCCTGCGTGTCGGCTATGCGTGCACGAGCTCACCGGCGCTCGCCGAGGCCTTCCACCGCGTGCGCAACACCTTCAACCTCAACATCGTGGCGCAGGCCGCGGCGCTCGCGGCGTTCGAGGACCCGGACTACATGTGGGCGCGCGTCAAGGACTGCGTGGACGAACGCGAGCGCCTGCGCACCCGCATCGAGGGCCTCGGCCTCCGCTGCCTCAAGAGCGCCGGTAACTTTCTGTTGATCGAACTGCCGATGGAGGGCGGCGCCGCCAAAGCCGCGATTCGCAAGCACGGCGTGGTCATCTCCACCATCAAGTCGCCGGGCTACGAACGCTATATCCGCGTGACCATCGGCCTCAAAGACGACAACGAGGCGTTCCTCGCGGCGTTGCGGCAGACCGTGGCGCCGGAACGCGCCGTTCGCGCTGCGCAGGGTTAACCCATCCTTGTCGATCCCGCTTGAGGGGCGGGCCACAGCCCAGGAATTACACTATGGCGAATCTTTAGCGCCGCCCCTTGCAGCCTTTGCGTTCGCATCCCAAGTCTGCTATGAGACTGGCGCTCTCGATGGTGCGGGTTTCATCCGCCCGCGCGGGAGCGTCTTCCTCCAAAGCCAGAAGCGCCGGAACGCACGGTCCTCGTGCCCGCCGCGGCTGCATAAACACCTACCCTCGCGCCTTTGCGTCGCCTCTCCGATGCGTTTCGCATCCCCGTGACGGCCGCGCGTTTTCCCTCCCCCGCTCGTTTCCCCCCAAGAGACTCTCATTGCACCCATGAACCTCGAAAAGACCGCCGAAAGACCCGCCGAAAAGACCGCCCCCGAGAAGGGCGCGCCCGACAAGTCAGCGCCTGACAAGTCAGGGCCTGACAAGTCAGGGGCCGAAAAGCCGCCGATGAAGCTCGCCGAGCTCAAGGCCAAATCGCCCTCCGACCTGCTCGCCTTCGCCGAGAGCCTCGAGATCGAGAACGCTTCCACCCTGCGCAAGCAGGACATGATGTTCGCGATCCTGAAGAGCTTGGCGCTCAAGGACGTGACCATCGACGGCGAGGGCGTGGTCGAAGTGCTGCCCGACGGCTTCGGCTTCCTCCGCTCGCCCGAGGCCAACTACCTGCCGGGGCCGGACGACATCTACGTCTCGCCCAACCAAGTGAAGCGTTTCAGCCTCCGCACCGGCGACACCGTCCAGGGCCAGATCCGCGCCCCCAAGGACGGCGAGCGCTACTTCGCGTTGCTCAAGGTCGACAAGGTGAACTTCGGGGATCCCGAGCAGGTGCGCCACCGCATCAATTTCGACAATTTGACGCCGCTCTATCCCGACCGGAAGTTCAAGATGGAGCTCGACGACCCGTCCTATAAGGACAAGACGGGCCGCGTCATCGACATCATCACGCCGCAGGGCATGGGCCAGCGCGCGCTGATCGTGGCGCCGCCGCGCACTGGCAAGACCGTGATGCTGCAAAACATCGCGCACTCGATCGCGCGTAATCACAAGGACGTCTACCTCATCGTGCTGCTGATCGACGAGCGGCCCGAGGAGGTCACCGACATGGAGCGGACGGTCAAGGGCGAGGTCATCTCCTCGACCTTCGACGAGCCCGCGAGCCGCCACGTCCAGGTCGCCGAGATGGTGATCGAGAAGGCGAAGCGCCTCGTCGAGCACAAGCGCGACGTCGTGATCCTGCTCGATTCGATCACGCGCCTGGCGCGCGCCTACAACACCGTCGTCCCGTCCTCGGGCAAGGTCCTGACCGGCGGCGTCGACGCCAACGCGCTCCAGCGTCCGAAGCGCTTCTTCGGCGCCGCGCGCAACATCGAGCAAGGCGGCTCGCTCTCGATCATCGCGACCGCGCTGATCGACACCGGCAGCCGCATGGACGAGGTGATCTTCGAAGAGTTCAAGGGCACCGGCAACTCGGAAATCATCCTCGACAGGAAGCTCTCCGACAAGCGCACCTGGCCCTCGATCGACATCACCAAGTCCGGCACGCGCAAGGAAGAGCTGCTCGTCGACCAGGGCACCCTGCAGAAGATGTGGGTGCTGCGCCGCATCCTGATGCCGATGGGCGTCACCGACGCGATGGAATTCCTGATGGGCAAGATCAAGGAAACCAAGGGCAACCAGGAATTCTTCGCCTCGATGAATACGTGAGGCTCGGAGCTAAGCGGCAGCGACTACGGCTCGGACAGCTTCTCGAGTGGCAAGCGAATCACCTGTTGGTCCCGCTTGCAAACATCGCGCCAAGTCATTTCGGCGCTTTGCCCACCTTGCGTGCTCGCTCGGGTCTTGGTCTCGAGTGTGCAACTTTCGTGCGCCTCCTTGAGCACCAGGCGGACAGCGTCCTTATTTTGTGCGCCCGCGATTTGAGGAACCAGCGCGCGGAATTCGTCGAATGTCAGTTCCTCTAAGTGGCCCCGGGTATTTGCATCTTCCATCGCAAACTCTTTGAGTTTTTCCGCGACCTTCGGCCATCTTTTCATTTTCTCACCGTACGTTGGGGGCATGATCTGAATAATTAGATCGAAGCGCCCCATACGTTTGATTGCGATGTCGAAGCTCGCAATGTGATTTGTCGCCACAATGAAAACGAGCCGCCTGCTCTTGTTCAACGTGGCCAATTTCGGAAGCATCGCTGTGGTTAGAAAGCGCGAAAGCAACTCGCGTTCGTCTGATCGATCGCGCACCATCTCATCAAATTCATCAAGGAACACGACGATCGACTCACTGCTCGCGAGCATTCGGAACAGTTCGTGCGCCCTGCCTTGGATCTTATCTACGCCGTCGCGAACGAAGTATGAGGGGTCAACAGTGAGGCGAGGCCACCCGAGAAATTCAGATATTTGCTTTGTGATTTCAGTTTTCGACGTGCCGGGCGGTCCAAAAATAATTGCCGACATGGGAGTGGTCGTTGCCATCGACCGACCGTCAGCCACTGCATTTGCCTCGGCCGCTATCGGTGCCACGAATTGCTGATAGATGGTTTTCTTCAGCGATCCGATCTGCCCTTTGTAAAAGAGCGGACAATCCAAGAACCCAGGGGCAAATGCGTTAGCATCAGATTTCGCCTTCGCAACGTCGCTGTACACTTCATCGAGAGACGTAAACACTGCTCGTCGAATGGCCTCAGCAACAATGCGATCGAGGTTGTACAGAAAATGGAAGACAGACGCTGTAGACCACGATTCCGGGCCCTCGAGTTGAGGATGATGTCCGGACGACCATCCCCGGCCACCATTTGGAAGCCGGTATGCGGTGCTGTCCAGGGCGTACGCGGCTCTACTCAGGTTGGTCAGGTAGGGCAGGAGCATCATTCGCAATGTATCGCCGCTGAGCAGCTGAGTTAGCAGCTCAAATTCGTAGCAATATGCGTTCCCCACTTTTGGGTAGTGAAAGAGTGGTTGACTTCGCGGCCACGTACCATCGTCAAGTTGGGCGGCGAAGAAGGACCTCAGCGCCTCGCGCAGGATTAGGCCCTGATCGGGCGTTGCCTCGCTGGACCTTCCAACGTCGCTCACCAAGGCAATGCTATAACCAAGTTGAAAAGGATCGGCGGTTTTACTCTTGGCGCCGGCGAGGGCAAGCTGGTGTTCAATTTCTCGCCACGCCCACGAGGAAATCTTTTTTGTCGTCTCTTCGTCGAGCGGAGCTCTGAGGCGCAGGACCCGCGCGGTAAGTTGAGTAAGATATGCCGAGGGAGGGTAGCCCTCGAGGCTCACGAAGCCGTCCTTGAGGGCGCTTTTTAGGACATCTTCACCTTTGGAAATTTTCGCTCTGAATCCGTCCTCACTGCCAAGCTTCGGCTCAACCGACTCTAGTGCGGACAGTGCCTCCATGACAAAGGCAACGGAGAAGGGATTGTCGTCGGGCAGATGAGCACTCGTAGATGCTTCGGTAAGAAACTTCTGCGCGATTAGCCTCGTCTCATCGCGCCAAGGCCCATCTTTCCATCTACCCGTTCGAATAAGCGATAGCACGCACGTGGATGTGCTCGATTTCGGTACGTGATCCTTCGCTTCTGGAGCGAAGCGATGGCGGAACCCGCCTTTACCCTTCTCGAAATAAAATTCCAGGGAGGTGGCTTGGTATATCTGTACGCCGGCAACATACCGGCGCAGACCTTCAAACGACCTGAACTCTGCAGTCGCGTTCTCTGTTAGCGAAACTGGCGTGGTGGCAGACAAAAGGTGTCGATCAATAACGCACTTGTTTGTGCGAGGGAATGTTCAAGCTTCTGCGGCTCGCGCATTCCATATTTGCCATAGTTACCGGCGAGCGTGTCAAGTCTCTCGTGCGCGGCCTCGACCGCCGCAGTCGGATCGACTAGGAAGTTCGAATGCGACCTTCGTGATTCGCGCTGTTTGGCGCGGGAGACACAGTCTTGAAGGTTCTCGACCACTCTGACGTATTGTTTGACTGTCAGATCTGTCGGCGCCCGATCAGAATAGATTGGCACGCCAGCGGCAAGCGAGAATCCAAGCTCCAGTGAAGCCGATTGGCCAACGTATCCGTCAGGCGCCACGAGCCACACAAAGTCAGACTGCGCTATCGAATGAAGATGCCGATCTTCGACAAGCTTTACCGACCGAACTCTGTCACTGGCGACAAACAGGAATTCGCCAATGAAGTCGACCACGCGGGGGTCAGCCGGCGACAATACTTTCACACCAAGTGCTGTTAGCTCGCCGACCGTTTCATAGATCGGTCGCATGTGTCGATGAAAGCTGCCGGAAACAGTCGCTTTCAACATGTCGCGCCTCCGGGCCCAACAGGCTTCAGATTGTATACGCGGATCAAACCGGGCTCCGTCGCAGTTTCCTGCAACGCTGCGCGGCCCCGAGTCAATGTGCGTAGGCCCCGCCGCACAATGGCCCGGGTACGCTTATTTTGGCTCAGCGACCAATTCTGACAAACCTCGATAACCCAGTCCGGTCGGGTCTTACTCGCGTCGTTAAGCCAATTCCCGGCGGCGAGTCGAACGTAGCGACTTTCGTCCTCGCGCACATTCTTGAGGAGGGCAATCGCTTTCTCGGGCTTTCGTTTCAAGTCGCCTATGTGAGCCCCCCAAACGCTCCGAGGGCGTGTTACCTCGATGGCGAAGCGGCGCACGTTCGGATTGAGTGATCGAGTGGCAGGCTCAAGCAAACGCAAGCCCGTCTCCAACGACCTTATCAGGTACGGCCGAAACGCCATCCATGCGCACTCACGCACGCTCATGTGATGGTCTGCGGCGAATGGCAACGTGAGGGTCAAACGCTCTTGCAAAGTCATACTCTGATGTGGATCGTTAACCGCATAGGCGGCCCACTGGCGGACGACGTCGGATCGATGCCTCGCAATCGTATTGAACATCGGGCCGTCGAATTGCCTTACCGCAGCACTCACTGCTCGGCCAAGAATTCTCAGCCTAGCAAGTATGCCGGAGCCCTCGGCGCTGTCTGCGGCGGCCCGAAGGGATTGGCCTAGTCCGGCGTAGCGGGTCTCTTTGGCAACGACGCGCGCCAGCGCGCACATGTCGGTCGCCATCCACTCCGTCCAGTTTCCGGTCTCTTTCTGCCCCTCCGATAGAAGCGTGCGTATGTCGGGCGGTACGTCTGAAAGACGTCCTAACCCCCGGCGCGCAGGTTGTGGTCCTTCTATATCCATGCTAGATGATTATAATGAAATCTGAGCAGATTTCAATATTATGCCGCTGCCGAAAAAAGTGTTGAACGCCTTTACCGCGCACCAAGTGTACTTGGTCACGGGCCTGAGCGTTCACATGATCGACTACTTGGCGCGCGAAGGTTACCTTCAGCCGACCTACTATCGGGGGCGAAGGCGTGGTCGGGTTCGGTACTATTCGTACAGAGACCTCTTGGTCGCCAGGATCGTTCAGAAGCTACGTGAGCGGGGGGTCGAACTGCGACGTTTGAAGGAATCAATCCAACTGCTGAGTCGCGACGCGACGTGGTTTCCGAAAGAGAAGCGCTCATTTGACTTCCTCGCCACGGACGGCGAGAAGCTTTACTACCCCGATCAAAAGGGCTCTTTCGTCGAGCTTACGTCGGGCCTGCAAAGCGTATTTGCATTCGTTCTTGACATAGCAAAGACGAAGGACGAAGTGAGACAAAGGCTTCCCAAGGATAAGCGAGAGCGATTTGCCATTGAAAATCGCCCGCTTCTTTACGCGACTGATCGCGCCGCGCTTCGCTCAGTAGCTGACAAACGCTCTCGATCATCGCGACCGCGCTGATCGACACCGGCAGCCGCATGGACGAGGTGATCTTCGAAGAGTTCAAGGGCACCGGCAACTCGGAAATCATTCTCGACCGCAAGCTCTCCGACAAGCGCACCTGGCCCTCGATCGACATCACCAAGTCCGGCACCCGCAAGGAAGAGCTGCTCGTCGACCAGGGCACGTTGCAGAAGATGTGGGTGCTGCGCCGCATCCTGATGCCGATGGGCGTCACCGACGCGATGGAATTCCTGATGGGCAAGATCAAGGAAACCAAGAGCAACCAGGAATTCTTCTCGTCGATGAATACGTGAGGCGGCGTTCGCGCGTCAGAGCGCGGCCGCGACCATGCGTTTGGCGGCGGCGATCGCCTTCTCATCGCGCTTGTAGAACATCCACTGCTTGATGCGCCGGCCGCGCACGAGCCCGGCCTGCGCCAGGATCTTCAGGTGCTCGGCCGCGGTGGGCGGGCTGACCCCGAGCTTCTCGGCGATGAACAGCGAACAGACGCCGTCGCGGACGAGGTCGCCCGCGCGCTGCGGAGGGAAGTGCGCCCGCGGCGCCTTGAGCCAATCGAGGATCTTAAGCCGCTTGTCGCTGGCCAGCGCGCGCAGCAGGGGGAGGGGGTTCGCCATTGCAATTAGGGAATTGCCTAATTAGCTTATCGCCGCATTATCGGCCGGGCGCCGCACGCATTCAAGCGGGAACGACGCGATGATCGAAAGAGACGCCATCGAGGACGCGGCCCGACGCATCGCCGCCCATGTTCGCCGCACGCCGGTGATCGAGGCTCCCGCGGGAACGTTTTCCGATCTCGACCATCCGCTGACGCTGAAGCTCGAATGCCTGCAGGTGACGGCCTCGTTCAAGCCGCGCGGCGCGTTCAACCGCATGCTTTCCGCCAGAGTGCCCGCAGCCGGCGTGATCGCCGCCTCGGGCGGCAATCACGGCATCGCGGTCGCGCATGCGGCGAAAACGCTCGGCCACCGCGCCGAGATCTTCGTGCCCGAAGTGATCAGCGCGGCCAAGGTGGCGCGTTTGAAGGAGCTGGGCGCCGCGGTGAGCATCGCCGGCAAGGTCTATGGCGACGCGCTGGCGGCGAGCCAGAAGCGCGCGTCCGAAAGCGGGGCGCTGGTGCTGCACGCCTACGATCAGGCCGAGATTCTGGCCGGCCAGGGCACCGTGGCGCGCGAGTTCGCCGAGCAGGCGCCGAACCTCGATACGGTGCTGATTGCCGTCGGCGGCGGCGGGCTCATCGGCGGCATGGCCGCCTGGTACCGCGGCAAGACGAAGTTGATCGCCGTCGAACCCGACACGAGCCACGCGCTGCATGCGGCGCTGGCGGCCGGCAAGCCGGTCGACGTCGATGTGAGCGGGGTCGCCGCCGATTCGCTTGGCGCGCGCCGCGTCGGCGACCTCATGTTCCCGCTGGCGCGGGAATTCGTGGAGCGCGTCGTGCTCGTCGGCGACGCGGCGATCATCGCGGCGCAAAAGGCGCTGTGGCGCGCGCTGCGTATCGTCGCCGAGCCGGGCGGCGCCGCCGCGCTGGCGGCGGTGCTCGCGGGCGCCTACCGGCCCGCACAAGGCGAACGCGTCGGCGTGTTGGTTTGCGGCGCCAATTGCGATCCGGCCTCCGTTGCCTAGGCGGAGACGCCCTTCCCTCACTTCCCAGGCGCTGTGAAGGCGCAGCGCGCGGGCCCCTTCTCTCCCAGAGGGAGAGAGAAGAAAGGGCACGGGAGTCGTGTTGTATTTCTTCTCTCTCCCGCTCGCGGGAGAGAAGGGGCCCGCGCCGGGCCGCTTGCGCGGCGTGGGAAGTGAGGGTAGCTCGCGCGCTAGCCGAGCGTCGCGCGCAGCATCCACGCCGCTTTTTCGTGGGCCTGGATGCGGCCGATCACGAGATCGGCCGTGCCTTCGTCGCCGCCGCCCTGCGCGAGTTCGATGATCGGGCGCGCGGTCTTGATCGCGGCTTCGTGGCCCGCCAGGAGTTCCCTGATCATGTCGTTCGCCGAAGGAACGCCGTTCGCCTCTTTGATCGACGCCGCGGCGGCCATCGCCTTGCCGCTCGCCGGCGCCAAGACGCCGAGCGAGCGGATGCGCTCGGCCATCTCGTCGAGCGAGGTCCAAAGCTCGTTGTATTGCGTGCCGAACAGCTCATGTAGCTGCGGAAAAGAGGGCCCGGTGACATTCCAATGGAACGAGTGGGTCTTGGAATAGAGCACGTAGGTGTCGGCGAGCAGCTTGCCGAGCGCCTCGGCGATCTGCTTCCTGCTTGGTTCGTTGATGCCAATGTCGATTTTTGGGTTCATGGGAACCTCCGCGTATCGCGTTGAAGTCAGGCGTCGGCGATCGGCGCGGCTATTCGTCGCTTCCGTAGGGCCGCGTGATGATCTCGAGAAGATGTCCGTCGGGGTCCTCGAAGTAGACGCCCCGGCCGCCGTCGTGGCGGTTGATCTCGCTGGCGCGCCGCTGGCCCGGGTCGGCCCAGTACTTGACGTTGCGCGCGCGGATGCGGCCGAAGATCTCGTCGAACTCCTTCTCGCCGATCAGGAAGGCGTAGTGCTGCGAGGTGATCTCGCCGTCGGCCGCGAGGAAGTCGAGCGAAACGCCGTTGGCGAGCTCGACGACGTGGAAATGGTAGAAGCGGGCGGGCGCGGGCAAGCCGAGAATTTCGGCGAGGAATTTCGCCGACTTCGCGCTATCGCGCGCGTGGACGATGGTGTGGTTGAGCCGAACGCTCATCGCAATCCTCCGTTTCCCGGTGCTGCCGTCCGCTTCGGGGCGTGGGCGGCTTACGCAGCCAACTTGATCGTCTCCTCCCCTTTTTTCCAGTTGCAGGGGCAGAGCTCGCCGGTCTGCAGCGCGTCGAGCACGCGCAGGACCTCCTGCGGGTTGCGGCCGACGCTCATGTCGGTCACGTCGACGAAGCGGATGATCCCATCGGGGCCGACCACGAAGGTCGCGCGTTTGGCGACGCCCTCGTCCTTGTCGAGCACACCCAAGGCACCGGCGAGTTCCCTCTTTATGTCGGCGAGCCACGGAAAGGCGAGCTTGCCGAGGTCTTCGCGGCTCGCGCGCCAGGCATGGTGCACGAACCCCGAGTCCGTGCTGGCGCCGATCAGCTGCGCGCCGCGGCCCTTGAAGTCACCGTCGAGCGCGCCGAAGCCCACGATCTCGGTAGGGCACACGAACGTAAAATCCTTGGGCCAGAAGAAATAGATCTTCCATTGGCCGGGGAAGCTCTGCTCGGTGATCTCCTCGAACTTGGCCTCCTTCGAGGCCACGGCCTTCAGGCGAAACGCCGGGAAGCGGTCTCCAACGGTCAGCATTCCGACCTCTCCATTTTCGGTTGTGTTTGGGTGCCTCGCACCTGCGCCATGCAGATAGGGCATTGAATTAAATCGATCCAACGATTATTTCTCGTTTCTATAATCGATAAAGCCGATGAATATCCTGCCGTCGCTGCGCCATCTCCGCTATCTGGTCGCCCTGGCCGAAACCCGCCACTTCGGCCGCGCCGCCGCGGCCTGCTCGGTGACCCAATCGACCCTGAGCGCGGGCTTGAAGGAGCTTGAAGGTCGGCTGGGCACCGTGCTTGTCGAGCGCACCAAGCGGCGCGTGATGGTGACGCCGCTCGGCGAGGAAGTGGTGGCGCGCGCGAGACGTCTCTTGAGCGCGGCCGGTGAAATTGTCGATCTCGTGCGCGGGGCGGCCGAGCCGCTCTCGAGTCCCCTCAACCTCGGCGTGATCCCGACCGTGGCGCCTTTCCTGCTGCCCAAGGTGCTGGCGCGCGTCCGGAAGGCGCATCCCAGGCTGAAGCTGCATCTCGTCGAGGATCTCACTGCGCGCCTGCTCGAGCGCCTCGCCGCCGGCGAGCTCGATCTCGCGCTGATCGCCCTGCCCTATCGCGCGCCCGACATCGAGACGCTGGAGCTCGGCGACGATCCCTTCCTGCTGGCGACGCCGCCGGGGCATCCGTTGGCCGGCCAGGAGCACGTCGAAGCCGGCGAGTTGATGCGCGCGCCGCTACTGCTGCTCGAGGAGGGACACTGCCTGCGCGACCACGCGCTCGCCGCTTGCCGCCTGGCCGAGGCGGCATCGGCCGGCGAGCGCCCGCAAGCGACGAGCCTCCACACGCTGGCGCAGATGGTGGCGGGCGGCATGGGGGTGACGCTGCTGCCGCGCATGGCGGTCGATGCCGGGCTCGCCAAAGGCACGGGCATCACGACCTCGACGCTCGACGACCCCGAAGCCAAGCGCAAGATCGGTTTCGCCTGGCGCCCCTCCTCGCCGCGCAAGGCGGAGTTCCGGAAGCTCGCCGACTATTTCCGCGCGGCGCTGAGCGCTCGCTCGACCGCGTAAAGTCCCACCACGAAGACACGATGCCGCTCAAGACCTACGGCCTGATGATCATCCCCTCATGCGCGATCGCCGAGGCGGGGCGCGCGCGGCGGACGGCGGCGGCGATTTCGTCCATGGTGCCGTCGTCGTGCTCGGGGGCGTGGTGGAATACGACGAACAGCTTCACCTTGCCCGCATCGGCCAGGCGGACGCCTTCCTGCCAGGTGGAGTGGCCCCAGCCGCGATAGCGCGGGTACTCCTCGTCGGTGTAGGTCGAGTCGTAAATGAAAACGTCGCAGCCCTCGATGAGGCCGAGGATGTTCTTGTCGAGTTCGCCCTGGCGATGCTCGGTGTCGGTGACGTAGCAGACCGAGCGGCCGGCATATTCGATGCGATAGCCGGTGGCCCCGTTGGGATGGTTGAGCGGCGCGGTCCGGATCTCGACGCCGGGCTTCAATTCCCACGCATCGCCGGCCTTGAATTCGCGGAACCCGATCTCGGCCGACAGCGCCTCGACCGGGATTGGGAAGAGCGGCGCGGCCATCATGCGCTTGATGACCTGCTTCAGGTTCTCGTGGTGCCCGGCGAGATGCCCGGCCCAGAGCTGGACCTTGTTGCCTTTCATGAACAGCGGGATGAAGAACGGCAGGCCGGCGATGTGATCGAGATGGGTGTGCGAGAGCAGCAGATCGCAATCGATCTTGCCGTTCTGCGTGAGCTCGACGCCGAGCGGACGCAGGCCGGTGCCGGCGTCGAGGATGATGAGATGCGGCCCGCAGCGCACCTCGATGCAGGAGGTGTTCCCGCCATAGCGGATGTATTCGCCGCCCGGGCACGCGATCGTCCCGCGCACGCCGTGGAAATGCACCACAAGCTCGTGCGCCGCGTGCTTGTGCGCATGCGGATGTGCGTGGGTTTTGAAGTCGTGTTTCGCCGACACGACGAAGTCCCCGCCTTTCTCCCCTCTCGCACCCTACTTCACTTCCAACACGGATCGAAACGCGCGATCCGCGGCAACAAAGGGGCGCCTGACCCCTTCATCGTAGAATTACGCCGGCGCGCTTCCAGCCGCGGAAGAAAGGCCTGACCCCTCACCCCTCCGCTCGCGCAGCAAAGCCGCTGGTTCGACTAAGGTACGAGCTTATAGCCGCCGCCTTCTGTGACGAGGATCACAGCTTTGGCCGGATTCGCCTCGATCTTTTGCCGCAGGCGGTAGACATGGGTCTCCAAGGTATGGGTGGTCACGTTGGCGTTGTACCCCCATACCTCGGATAAGAGCTTGTCGCGGGCCACAATCTGCCCTTCGGCGCGGTAGAGGTATTTGAGGATGGCGGCCTCCTTCTCCGTGAGCCGCACCTTCTTGCCGCTGGTATTGATGACGAGCACCTTGCTCGACGGCTTGAAGGTGTAGGGCCCGATCTGGAAGACGGCGTCCTCGCTGCTTTCGTGCTGGCGCAGATGGGCGCGCAGGCGCGCGAGAAGAACGTTCAGCTTGAAGGGCTTGGTGATGTAGTCGTTGGCGCCGGCCTCGAGGCCGAGGATGGTGTCGGAATCGGTGTCGGCGGCGGTCAGCATGATGATCGGCGCCTTGACGCCCTGGCGGCGCATCAGGCGGCAAAGCTCGCGCCCGTCCATGTCCGGCAGGTTGACGTCGAGCAGCACGACATCGAAGCGCTCGTCCCTGATCCGCTGCAGGCCTTGGCCCGCGCTTTCGGCCGCGACCGGCTCGAACTCCTCGTGCAGCTTGAGCTGCTCCAGGAGGGCGCCGCGCAGCTCCGCGTCATCCTCGACCATGAGAATCCGCTTGGCCGTCCTGGCCTGGACGTTCGGCATCGTCAGAGCACCATCTGTTTCCATTGTCTTACCGCTCTCTTAGCACTTTCTCCCAACGTTTTCGAAGGCCTGAGGTGCCTCAATTCGATGCGCCGGTGTTATCGCGGGCACCGAAGACCGCCGTCCCGATGCGGACATGGGTGGCGCCGAGGCGGATCGCCGTCTCGAAGTCGCCGCTCATGCCCATGCTGAGATCCGCCAAGCCGAAGCGCCGCGCCATATCGGCCAGCAGAGCGAAATGCGGCGCCGGCGCGTCCGCGACCGGCGGGATGCACATGAGGCCATTTACCGCAAGGCCCAGCGCCCGGCATTCAGCCACCAACGCTTCGGCCGCCGCCGGCACCACGCCACCCTTCTGCGGTTCCTCACCTGTGTTGACCTGGACGTAGACCGGGATGCGCCGGCCAAGCTTCGCCATCGCCCTGGCCAGCGCCTCGGCGAGCTTCGGGCGATCCACGGTTTCGATGAGATCAGCCAGCGCAACCGCCTCATCGGCCTTGTTGGTCTGGACGTGGCCGATGAGGTGCAGGCGGAGGTCCGGAAAGCGCCGGCGCAAGCCGGGATATTTCGCCTTGGCCTCCTGCACGCGGTTCTCGCCGAACAAACGGTGTCCGGCCGCAAGCGCCTCGGCGATGACGGCCTCGGGCATGGTCTTGCTGACCGCGACCAGCCCGATCGAACCTGGCTTACGCCCAGCGGCGCGTGCGGCGTCAGCAATTCGCTCGCGCACTGCCGCGAGCCGCTCGACGACGCTGCCAGGGACAGCGACGCTGCCCGGGGCGTCGGCTGCGGCCGAATTGCTGGATTTACCCATAAAGCCAGCGGCGTACGCCGCCTTCCGGTGGGTGGGTTCTGTGCTATATAGCCCGCCACAAAGCGAAAAGAACAATTGCTAATCGCTGTCTACGGAGGTTTCCGCGATGCGGAGGAGCAAGATCATCGGGCGCGCCGGCATCGTGCTGTTGGGCACGCTCGCCATCGCCGGCTGCGAGAGCAGCGGCAGCACCCGCGCCTATACCGGCACGGTCAACAATCCGGGCGGCCCAAAGGCCACCGAGGCCTATCGCCCCGGAGGCGCGCGCAGCGACTATGTCCAGGACAGCGAGACCGGCCAGCGCGCCGCGACGGTGCAGGTGAATCGCTTCGCCTGGCGTGCGGCGCTCGACACCGTCTCGTTCATGCCGCTGGCCTCATCCGATCCCTATGGCGGCGCGATCGCGACCGACTGGTACGTGGCGCGCGCCAACGCCAACGAGCGCTTGCGGGTGAACATCCTCGTCGGCGGCCCCGAGCTGCGCGGCGACACGGTACGAGTCACGGTCTTCCGGCAGGAGCGGAAGGGCGGGCGCGGCGATTGGGCCAACGTCGCCGTCGATCCCAGCGTCGGGCAGAATCTCGAAAACGTCATCCTTCAGCGGGCCCGCGAACTTAGACAGCGCGCCGGCGGTTGAACCGGCGCACTGGTCGGCGCACAAGCGCCACGCCACGCGGCGCTTGATCGGCGCGCCCGGCGCGCCGACATTCCCTTTCCACGCGTCCCTTCCCGTTTCCAAGCAACACACGCCAAGGCACCGGGGCAACGATGGCCGCCCGCTATAATTTTCGCGAGACCGAGGCCAAGTGGCAGCGCATCTGGGAGGAAACCAAGGCCTTCCAGGTGAGCGAGGACCCGAAGCGGCCCAAATACTACGTCCTCGAGATGTTTCCCTACCCGTCGGGGCGCATCCATATGGGGCACGTGCGCAACTACGCGCTCGGGGACCTGTTCGCGCGCTACAAGATGGCCAAGGGCTTCAACGTCCTCCATCCCATGGGCTGGGACGCGTTCGGCATGCCGGCGGAGAACGCCGCGATCGAGGCCGGCATCCATCCGGCGAAGTGGACCTACGAGAACATCGACACGATGAAAGGCCAGATGAGGACCATGGGCCTTTCCTACGACTGGTCGCGCGAGCTCGCCACCTGCGCGCCTGAATACTACAGGCACGAGCAGAAGATGTTCCTCGACTTCCTGGCCAAGGGCCTGGCCTACCGCAAGGAAGGATGGGTGAACTGGGACCCGGTTGATCAGACCGTGCTCGCCAACGAGCAGGTGATCGACGGCCGCGGCTGGCGCTCGGGCGCCGTCGTCGAGCGCCGCAAGCTGCCGCAATGGTTCCTGCGCATCACGCGCTACGCCGAAGACCTGCTGCAGGCGATCCGGACGCTCGACAAATGGCCCGAGCGCGTGCGCCTGATGCAGGAGAACTGGATCGGCAAGAGCGAAGGCGCCTACATCCAATTCGAGATCGACGGCCAGAAGGACCGGCGCATCGAGGTTTACACGACGCGGCCCGACACCATCTTCGGCATGTCGTTCCTGGCGCTCTCGCCCAATCATCCGCTGACCGAGGAGCTGGCCAAGCGCAGTCCGAAGCTCGCCGAGTTCGTGGCCGAGTGCAATCGCATCGGCACCAGCGAGGCCGAGCTCGAGACGGCCGAGAAGATCGGCTTCGACACCGGCCTGCGCGTTGCGCATCCATTCATCCGGGGCAAGACGCATCCGGTCTGGGTCGCGAATTTCGTGCTGATGGAATACGGCACCGGCGCCATCTTCGGTTGCCCCGGCCACGACCAGCGCGACCTCGACTTCGCGCGGAAGTACGCGCTGCCCGTCATTCCCGTGATCTGCCCGCCGGACGCCGATCCCAAGACGTTCGCCATCGCAAACGAAGCCTTCACCGGCGACGGCTTCGCGATCAACTCGGATTTCCTCAACGGGCTCAGGGCCGCGGAGGCCAAGCGCGCCGCGACGGCGCGCATCGAACGCGAGAAGCGCGGCAACGGCGCCATCCAATACCGGCTGCGCGATTGGGGCGTTTCGCGCCAGCGATATTGGGGCTGCCCGGTGCCGGTAGTTCACTGCGACGCGTGCGGCATCGTGCCGGTGCCGGAGAAAGATCTTCCGGTGCGCCTGCCCGAGGACGCGACGTTCGACAAGCCCGGCAATCCGCTCGAGCATCATCCGACCTGGAAGCACGTCGACTGCCCGAAGTGCGGGAAGAAGGCGCGGCGCGACACCGACACCTTCGACACCTTCTTCGAATCGTCCTGGTATTTCGCGCGTTTCGCCTCGCCGAATTCCGCGCGCGCGTTCGAGCGCGCGGCGGTCGACTACTGGCTGCCGGTGGACCAGTACATCGGCGGCATCGAGCACGCGATCCTGCACCTGCTCTATTCGCGCTTCTTCATGCGCGCGCTCCGCGATTGCGGCTACCTCGACCTCGCCGAGCCGTTCGCGGCGCTGCAGACCCAGGGCATGGTGGTGCATGAGACCTACCGCGCGCCGGATGGCTCCTGGCTGATGCCGGCGGAAATCCACAAGACGGGCGACGGCAAGGCGCGGCGCCTTTCCGACGGCGCGCCGGTCGAAATCGGCCGCATCGAGAAGATGAGCAAGTCGCGGAAAAACGTCGTCGACCCCGAGAACATCATCGAGAGCTACGGAGCCGACACGGCACGCCTGTTCATGCTGTCGGATTCGCCGCCCGACCGCGATCTCGAGTGGACCGACGCCGGCGTCGAAGGCGCGTGGCGGTATTTGAACCGCCTCTATCGCATGGTCGCGGAGCCGCCGCTGGCGCTGCCGCCCATGGGTGCACCCATGCCCAACGATTTCGGGCCGAGAGCCGCGGCGACGCGCAAGGCAACGCACCGCGCGATCGTCGGTGTCGGCGACGACATCGAGCGCTTCCACTTCAACAAGGCCGTGGCGCGCATCCGCGAGCTCACCAATGCGCTCGACACGCTGAAGGACGCACCCGCCGAGCCCGGCGGCGCCTGGGCCTATCGCGAAGGCCTCGAGACCGTGGTGCGCCTGATCGGCACGATGACGCCGCATCTGGCCGAGGAGCTTTGGGCGCTACTCGGCCACCAGACGATGCTCGCCCGCACCGCATGGCCCGAGGCCGACTTGGCGCTCACCGTCGAAGAGACAGTGAAGATCGCGGTGCAGGTGAACGGCAAGCTGCGCGGGACGATCGAGCTCCTGCGGGGCGCCGCCAATGGCGAGGCTGAGAAGGCCGCGCTCGCCCTTCCCAATGTCGTCGCGGCGATGGGTGGCAAGGCGCCGAAGCGCGTGATCGTCGTGGCCGACAAGATCGTCAACATCGTGGTCTAGTGGACGGATATCGCGGCGCGGCGCTGTCTCAGCGCCCTCGCCTCGGAGACACGCATCGGCTATTGATGCCGAGATCAATGGGAGCCGCCCCGGTGTCACGCCTCGGCATTGCCTCGCTCGCCGCCGCCGCCGTGCTTACGCTCAGCGGCTGCGGGTATCGCCCGGTCTATGGCGAGCGGAGCGCGGCGGCCGCCGACGGCGCGACGGCCAATCTCGGTTCGGTCAAGGTGCTGGGAATCGCCGACCGGCGCGGGCAGCTGCTGCGCAACTATCTGCTCGATCGCATGACGCCGCGCGGCGAGCCGGCGACGCCGCGGTATCTGCTCGCGGTCACCACAATCGAATCGACGCGCATCACCGACAGCCGACCGGACGGCACCGCCACGCGCGCCGACGTGGTCGTCAGCGCGCGCTACGTTCTGCGCGACGCCGCTTCGGACCTCGTCGTCTTGAGCGACCGCAGCGACGCCGTGGCGAGCTACAATCTGCTGACTGCTCGCTTTGCCTCGGTCGCGTCCGAGGACGAAGCGCGCCGCCGCGCGGTGGAGCAGCTCGCCGACCAGATCTCGCTGCAGGTGGCGCTCTTCTTGAACCGCCGCCACGCGCCGGTCCGGGCCGAGAAGGCGCAGTAGGGGCGAGGTCCATGAAGCGCGACAAGGCTTCGGAATTCGAAGCCTTCCTGAAGGCGCCCGATCCGGCGGTCCGACTGGTTCTTCTCCATGGCAGCGATGACGGCCTCGTGCGCGAGCGCGCCGACATGCTCGCGAAGACAGTCGTGCCCGATCTGCGCGATCCGTTTCGCGTCACCGCGCTGACGGGCGAGCAGCTTGCACAGGACCCCGCGCGCCTGGCCGACGAGGCGGCCGCGATTCCGATGGGAGGCGGGCGCAAGGTCGTGCGCGTCAAGGACGCGCCCAAGGGTCTCGCCTCGCAACGCCAATCGCAGATCCTGCGCGATTTCGTCGATGAGCCGATGGGCGACGCGCTCGTCATCGTCGAGGCGGGCGAGCTGCGCCGCGACAATGCCTTCTTGAAGGCGGTCGAGGCCGCCAAGAACGCCGTCGGCGTCCGCTGCTATCCCGACGAGGACTGGGCGCTGGAGAAGGTGATTGCCGAGTCGCTGGCCCAGCACGGCCTTGCGGCCGACGACGCGGCGACCGCCTATCTCGTCGATCATCTCGGCGGCGACCGGCTGCTGACGCGGCGCGAACTCGAGAAATTGGCGCTGTTCGCCGGCGCGCGCGGCAAGAACCAGCCGATTACGCTCGAAGAGGCGTCGGCCAGCGTCGGTGACACCGCTGGGCTCACGCTCGACGACCTCTGCTTCGCCGTCGCCGGCGGCGACCGCGGCCTGGCCGACCGCTGCGTGACCCGGCTCCAGGCTGAAGGAGAGACGCCGGTCGGCATCCTGCGCATCGTCAGCAGGCACTTCCAGCGCCTGCACGCCTTTCAGGCCGCGGTCGGCGCCGGCCGTGCTCCCGACGAGGCGGCGAAGTCGATGCGCATGTTCGGCCCGCGCGCCAACACCTTCATGACGGCGGCCCGCTTTTGGCAGGGTGCGGCGCTGGCCGATGCGTTCCGCCGCCTGAACGAAGCCGAGACGCGCTGCAAATCGACCGGGTTTCCCGATTGGACCGTGGCCGCGCGCACGCTCGCCGCGCTCGCCAGCATGCCCCAGCGCGGCGCGCGGCGGTGAGCGGCTTTCGGCTCCATAGCGGAAGGTTTGAAATGGGCTGCGGCCGCTCGATCTGCGCTCAAACCGAGTAAGCGCTAAAGGGCCAGCACGAGCCGCAGACCGTCGTCGAGCGCCCGGGCTTGTTCGGGGAGAAGGTAGCCGACCGGTTCCCGCAGACGCGATCGATCAATCGTGGCCAACTGAGATACATTGACGACTGACGGGCGCTTGAGGCCGTTCTCCGGGGCCCTCAGCAGCACGTTACCGGTTGCGTTTGCCAGTTTCAGATTCGAGGTGACTGACGCGACGACCACAGTCCGAAGCGTGCTGAAGTTGAGAATGTCGTTTGAGACAACGACAACGGGAAGCTCGCCCCCTGGCTCCGATCCGCTTGGCTCGCCGAGCTCGGCCCACCAAACCTCGCCGCGCGCTACTTCCATTCACTTCGCCGAAAAACTTCAAGGGCGGCCCGCTCCGGCCCCGGATCAAGCTCCGAGCCCCGGCCATCCGGGCCATACACCTCATTCAGCTTCCGCGTAATCGGGTGCTCTTTGTATCGCGCAACAAGATCCCTGAGCGCTCGGGCGTAGAGTTCGCTGCGCGACAGGCGAAGGCGCTTGCGCAGCCGCTCGCCGGAACGAAAATCCTCGTCGGGGATAGAGATCGCTGTTTTCATGCGCTGAGTATAACCGCCATTATACCACGTTCAAGAGCCGCGCGACACGCGCGCTTCACGAGGCTTGACGCTCCAGCGCCGCGCGGTCCCATTTGGCGAGCGTCGCCGCGGCGTCGTAGGTGCCCCGGCGGAAATCGAGCACGGCTTCGCGCGGCGAGGGCGCGCGTCGCGCGTCGTCGTACATCAGCAGGAACTGCGAGAGCCGGGTATTGAACCGCGCCGCCGCCGGGCGCACCGCCGCGTCGGCGAATCCCGCCGGCTGAGGTGCCGCATAGGTGTAAAAGGCCGGTGCCGTCCCTTATGATCTCTGGCGCCGCGCCTATCGCGCGACTTCGGCTGCAAGCGCGTGCGGGTCCGCGAGGGGCAGCGAGCACACCGGGCCGCGGCACACATAGGCGGCGGGATCGCCCCTTCCCGCTTTGCCTTTGGCCGGGTGGCCCTCCGGCAGCGCGGCAGCATCGGCGACGAGCTGGAAGACGAGGAGCGGCTGCGGCGCACTCCAGGCGACATGCGTGAGCTCGCGCGTGCGCGCATCCGCGGGATCGCCCGTGACCACGACCTGCACCGCGTCTTCGAGCAGGAACTGCCCCGTCATCAGCACCGGCATCGCAAGCGCGCTGCGCTCGAGCTCGCCCGAGAATGCGGCGATCAGCGCTTCGGCGCGCTCGCGGTGCACGGTCTTGCCGGTCAGGTGGAAGAGCATCGCAAAGACGTGGACCAGGAGGCCGTTGCCCGACGGCGTCGCATGGTCGTGCACGGTCTTGTGGCGCAGGATCACGTCCTTGACGTCATCGGCAGAGAGGAAATAGCCGCCGCGCGCCGGGTCGTGGTAATGCGCTTGGATCGTCGCGGCCCAGGCCTCGGCCTGGTCGAGATAGGGCGCCTCGCCGGTGCTCTGATAGAGCAGCAGAGCCGCGCGCGCCTTGCAGACATGGTCGTCGAGCGTGGCGGGATGCGAAAGACGGCCGGCGCAGAACGAGTGCTTCGAGCGCCCGTTCTCGCTCATGCGCTCGGCGACGAACGCGAACGCGGCGCGCGCCGCCGCGAGCCATTCCGGGCGTTCGAACACCATCGCCGCGCGCGCGAGCGCCGCGATCATGAGCCCGTTCCAATCCGCCAGCACCTTGTCGTCGCGCCCCGGGCGGATGCGCTTCTCGCGCGCCGCGAACAGCACCCTACGCGCCGCCGCGAGCTTGGCCTCGCCGGCAGCGTCGAGCCGCTTCATCGTGCGGCGGCGATTGAGGATCGTGTGGCCTTCCCAATTGCCGCCGGGCGTCACGTCGTAGGCGAGTTTGAACATCGGCGCGTCGGCGCCGAGCAGCGCGTCGATCTGGGCCGCCGTCCAGACGTAGAACTTGCCCTCCTCGCCGTCGCTGTCGGCGTCGAGCGTGCCGGCGTAGGCGCCGGCGTTTCCTTCGTTGACCCGCATCTCGCGCAACAGCCATTCGATCGTCTCGGCCACGCGCTCGGCGTAAAGCGGCTTCTTCGTCTCCTGCCAGGCGCTGGTGAGCAGATCGACGAGCTGCGCGTTGTCGTAGAGCATCTTCTCGAAATGCGGGACGAGCCAGATTGCGTCGGTCGAATAGCGTGCGAAGCCGCCGCCCAAATGGTCGTAGATGCCGCCGTCCGACATGCGGTCGAGGGTCAGCAGCGCTGCGCTCTTCATTTCCGCGTCGCCGCTCTTCTTGGCCTGGCGCCACAGCAGCTCGAACACCGCGCATTGCGGGAATTTTGGCGCGCCGGCGAGGCCGCCATGCTCGCGGTCGACATGGCCGAGATAGTGCTGCGCCACCCGCTCGATGACCGCGGGCGCGATGCGCTTCTCGCCCTGGTGGTTCTCGCCAAGCCGGGCCAGCGCGTTCTTCAGCGACTCGACGTTGCTGCGGATCTTGTCGCCCTCGCTCCTGTAGATATCGGAAATGCGCGCGAGCACGCGGCGGAACCCGGGCCGGCCGTAGCGGTCCTCGGGCGGGAAGTATGTGCCGCCCCAGAACGGCTCGCCCTCCGGCGTCAGGAACATGGTGAGCGGCCAGCCGCCATGCTCGCCCAGCAATGCGAGCGCATTCTGATAGATGGCATCGACGTCGGGCCGCTCCTCGCGGTCGACCTTGATGTTGACGAAGAGCTGGTTCATGACCCGCGCCGTCGCCTCGTCCTCGAAGCTCTCGTGCGCCATCACGTGGCACCAATGGCAGGCGGCGTAGCCCACCGAGAGGAGCACGGCCTTCCCCTCGCGCTTCGCCCGGGCGAAGGCGTCCGGCCCCCACGCCATCCAGTGCACGGGATTGTCTTTGTGCTGGAGGAGATACGGCGAGGTCTCGCGGCCGAGGAGGTTTTCGCTTGAAAGGGGGGCGTCGTTCATGACGGACACTCTTTGCCGACCGCGCAGGCCGCTTCGGAAGACATAAGGCCTACGACTGGCCAGGGAAGGCGTTGCGGCCCCTGCCGGAACCGGCGCCGCAGCATCGTGTCGCCGCCCGCGCTCTTGCAGGAATGTGGTCGCACATGCAACAGGGCGCCGAGCTTTAGCCTGCGTACCCGAACGCGCGAGACCGGTTGGTCGCCGGAGCCGCATTTCGCTCGCGATTATTCGATCACTTCGTCGGCGCGCGTTAGCAGGGACAGGGGAATGGCGATGCCCAATGCGTTCGCCGTCTTCAAATTTATCGCGAAGTCGTACTTGGTCGGCTGCTCGACCGGTAGGTCGGCGGGGTTCGCTCCTTTGAGTATTCTATCGACATAGTAGGCGGCGCGCCGGTAAAGCGTTGGGAAGTTCGCACCGTAACTCAGCAGACCGCCCGCATGCGTAAATTCTCTGAAGGCGGTCATCAGCGCGACCCGGTGCCGGAGTGCTAGCTGGGCAACGCGCGCGCGGTTGGGAAAGAGTATGGACCCGGCAAACACCAGAACCGCCTGCGTCTGCTTCTCGGCCATGCCTGCGAACGCGGGCTCGAGATCATCCGGCTTCAGCACTTGTACGGGACCTTGAACCTCGTTCCCAGTTGGCTGGCGGCTTGTTCCAGCGCCGGCGCGTAGGTTTTGAGATACAGCTGCATGTCGAGATCCCATAGGATCGTGACGCGCGGTACGCCTTTGACGGCCTCGCGAAGCAACTGCAACTGCTTGCCAAAGCGCTCCGGCGAAGCTTCATGAGTGAGGCCCGTGATGTTGCCGCCCGGTCGGGCATAGCTGGCGATCAGCCCCTCCCCGATGGGATCGGCACTTCCGGCAATCATGACGATAGGAATCGTCCGCGTTGAAGCTTTGGCCGCTTGCATCGGGCCGGGAGCCAGGACGAGGATCACATCGACTTTGAGCGCGACAAGCTCGGCGGCGAGGGCCGGCAGGCGCTCGAATTTGCCCTCCGCAAACCGCCTTTCAAAGATCAGGTTATGCCCCTCGACGTAGCCGAACTCGCGTAGGCCCGCCTCGAAAGCGAGCCAGAGCGGACTGGGCTGGGGCGGGCGAAATCCTGGAAATAGGACTCCGATGCGGTAGGTCCGCACGCTTGGCTGCGCAGGTGCGCCCGACGGCCAGCCCGCGCAAGCGCAAGCGAACATCGCCAAGAGGTGGCGCCGATTGATGGCGACGACGGGGTTCGCCGCGCGCGGGTCGGGCAAGCGAAAGATCATCGATTTCGCGCCGTGACGCAGGCGGTTCCAAGATAGCACGGATCGGGGCCGGGTCTCTATTGCAGCGCTGGCGCCGCGGCGTCAGCGGCGAAACGGCACTTTTGCCGTCCTCTCGCGAACATTACTTCAAGCTCATGCATGGTCCCCGACGCAGCCGCGGCATCGCCGCGCGCGCGGCTGCATTGACGCTCTAGCTCCGGTCTGATTTTGATGCCGGCGCGACTAAGGATGGTTTCATGACCGCCGACCCGCCCCGCTATTTCGAGCGCCACGTGTTCGTCTGCACCAATGTGCGCGAGCCGGGGCATCCGCGCGGGTGCTGCTCGGAGAAAGGCTCGGTCAAGCTCCGCGACTACATGAAGGCCAGGTGCAAGGAGCTGGGCCTCGGCGGGCGCAAGGTGCGGGTCAATATCGCGGGCTGCCTCGACCGCTGCGAGCTCGGCCCCAACCTCGTGATTTATCCCGAAGGCGTCTGGTACACCTACAAGACCGAGGCCGACCTCGAGGAGATCATCCGCGTGCATCTGATCGAGGGCGGCCGAGTCGCGCGCCTCTTGTTACAACCACAGGATGTATTGCCGCGCGACCGCGAGAAGCGCCTGGCCGGGGCGGTCAAGGCAGCTGAGTAGCGCCCGGCGCATCGGGCTGGCGCTCGGCCGGTGATGTAATTATATTGTCGGTATGCGCGGACTTCGGTTCGAATGGGACGCGCGCAAGGATCGGGAAAACCGCACGAAGTACGGGATCTCCTTCCAAGAGGCGCGGACCGTTTTCTTCGATGACAACGCGAGGCTGCTCGGCGATCCCGACCATTCGGAAGACGAGGAGCGCTTTCTTCTCCTGGGCTTGAGCACGCATTCGCGCCTTCTCGTCGTCAGTCACTGCTATCGGCAGGACGACGAAGTCATCCGGATCATTTCGGCGCGCAGGGCTACGGCGAGAGAACGCCGCGAATATGAGGATTATCTGCCATGAGAAGAGAATATGATTTTTCGAAGTCGACTCGGAATCCCTACGCGCGGCGCCTCAAGCGGCAGATCACAATTCGACTGGATGTCGAGACCGTCGCGTATTTCAAGCGCCTTGCGCAGCGCCAGGGTGTTCCCTACCAGCGCCTGATCAATCTCTACCTGCGAGACTGCGCGGAGACGGGTCGCAAACTCTCGCTGAAATGGGGGTGACGCGGAGCCGGCCGCGGTGCGCCCGTGAGCGGCGCCGACACGATCTTCGCCCTTTCCACCGCGCGCGGGCGCAGCGCCATTGCGGTGATCCGCGTCTCCGGCGCGCGATCGGCCGCGGCGCTCGGGGCTCTGGCGCCGCGCATCCGGCCGCAGCCGAGGGTGGCAACCCTCGCGCGCCTCAGCGATCCCGCAACGGGCCAAGCAATTGACGATGCGCTGGTCCTGTGGTTTCCGGCGCCGAAGAGCGAGACAGGCGAGGACGTCGTCGAGCTGCACGTGCATGGCGGGCGCGCGGTGATCGCCGGCGTGCTCGATGCGTTGGCCGGGCTACCGGGCTTTCGTCCCGCCGATCCCGGCGAATTCACGAAGCGCGCGTTCCTGAACGGCAAGATCGATCTCACCGCGGCCGAGGGCCTGCTCGACCTGGTCGAGGCCGAGACCGGGGCGCAGCGGCGCCAGGCGCTGCGCCAGATGGAGGGCGGCCTTGCGGCGCTCTACGAGAACTGGCGCACACGCCTGATCCGCGCGCTCGCCCATCTCGAGGCAGAGATCGACTTCGCCGACGAGGATCTTCCTGCAGGCGTGACCGGCAAGGCGATGCGCGAACTCGCCGAACTCCGAAGCGAGATTGCGCGCCATCTCGATGATCGCCGGCGCGGCGAGCTGCTGCGCGAGGGTCTGTCCGTCGCGATCCTCGGCGCGCCTAATGTAGGCAAGTCCTCACTCCTAAACGCGCTGACGCGGCGCGAGACCGCGATCGTATCGTCGATCGCGGGAACGACACGCGACATCGTCGAGGCGCGGCTCGATCTTGGCGGCTATCCGATCTTGCTGGCGGATACAGCGGGACTCCGCGAAGTGGTTGAGGGCGGCGATCCGATCGAGCGCGAAGGCGTTCGTCGCGCGTTGGCGCGCGCGGAGCAGGCGGATTTGCGCTTGCTTCTTTTTCCCGCCGGCACCGCACCCGATGCGGCGACTGCCGCACTCTTGGGGAGCGACGCGATCCCTATCGCAAGCAAGGCCGATCTGATGACTGGCCCAGGACCGGCGCTGGCGGGTGCCATGCTGGTTTCCGCCAAAACCGGGCGGGGGCTGGACGAGCTGCGTGTACGCATACTCTCCGAAGCCGAGACGCGTATGGATGGAGGCGGCGCTCCAGCCATTACTCGCGCGCGTCATCGCGCGGCGCTTGCCGAGTGCGCGGCGAGTCTCGCAAGGGCGCAAACCCAATCCCCGCCGGAACTCGTGGCAGAGGATGTTCGCCTTGCGGCGCGTGCGCTTGGCCGCATCACGGGGCGGGTCGAAGTCGACGATTTGCTCGATGTGATCTTTCGCGAATTCTGCATCGGGAAGTAGGCCGCGATTGTTTCACGTGAAACAGATCGGCGCGCGGCGCCGCGCAATTCCAATCTGTTCCTCTGTTTTCTGGGCTCGGTCGTTTGTATCTTCCGCCGCCATGAATAGCTTCGATGTGATCGTGATCGGTGGCGGACACGCGGGCTGCGAAGCGGCCGCGGCAGCCGCGCGGATGGGCGCGCGCACCTTGCTGATCACGCACAAAATCGAGACGATCGGCGAGATGTCCTGCAACCCGGCCATAGGCGGGCTCGCGAAGGGGCATCTGGTGCGCGAGATCGACGCGCTCGACGGCCTGATGGGCAGGGCCACCGATCTCGCCGGCATCCAGTTCCGCATTCTGAATCGGAGTAAGGGCCCGGCCGTCTGGGGCCCGCGCGCCCAGGCCGACCGCAAGCTCTATCGCCGCGCGATGCAGAGCCTGCTTCGGGAGCAGCCGAGCCTGACCATCAAGGCTGCGACTGTCGAGGATCTGGTCCTTGACGCGACCAACACTGCTGCGGGGATCTTGACCGCGGATGGCGAGGAGGTCCGTGCCGGCTCGGTGGTGACTACCACCGGCACGTTTCTGCGCGGCCTCATCCATATCGGCGAGGAGAAGGTCCCCGCTGGTCGGGTCGGCGAGGCGCCATCGGTGGGATTGGCGCGCACGCTCGCCCGGTTTGGCTTTCCGCTTGCTCGGCTAAAGACCGGAACGCCGCCGCGGATCGACAGCACGTCAATTGATTGGGCCGGCCTTGAGGTGCAGGCCGGCGACGACCCTCCTCCGCCATTCTCGTATCTCACGGACCGGATTCGTGTGCCCCAGATCGTCTGCCACATCACCGGCACGACGGCGGCGAGCCACGACATCATCCGCGCCAATCTCCACCGTGCGCCAATGTATTCGGGGCAGATCGAAAGCACCGGCCCGCGATATTGCCCCTCGATCGAGGACAAGGTCGTGCGCTTCGGCCAGCGCGACCGCCACCAGATCTTCCTGGAACCCGAAGGCCTCGATGACGACACGGTTTACCCGAACGGCATCTCGACGTCGCTTCCGCGCGAGGTCCAGGCCGAGCTGCTCAAGACCATCCCCGGTCTCGAGCGTGCACGCATGATCCGGCCGGGCTATGCGATCGAATATGACTTCGTCGATCCGCGCGAGCTGAAGCCAAGCCTCGAAACGAAGCGGATCTCCCACCTTTTCTTTGCCGGCCAAATCAACGGCACGACCGGCTACGAAGAAGCGGCGGCTCAGGGCCTGATGGCGGGCATCAATGCCGCGCGCGCGGCCTCCGGCTCGGAGCCGTTCATCCTTGATCGCGCCGACGCCTATATCGGGGTGCTCGTCGACGACCTTGTCACGCTGGGCACGCGCGAGCCCTATCGCATGTTCACCTCGCGCGCCGAGTATCGCCTCAGCCTGCGCGCCGACAATGCGGACCGGCGGCTCACGTCGAGGGGCATCGCGATTGGCTGCGTCGGCTCGGCGCGAGGCGCGGCGTTCGCGGCCAAGCGGCAGGCGCTCGACGCCGCGCGCCGGGTTCTCCTCGGCCTCGCGATGACGCCCTCGGAGCTCTCCAAGCGCGGGCTGACCGTCAACCAGGACGGCGCGCCGCGCGCGGCCCTGGAATTGCTGGGCCGGCACGGCATGAGCGTCGTTCGTCTAGCCGAGATTTGGCCGGAGCTGGGCGGTCTCCGGCCCGATATTGCCGAGCAGCTCGAAATCGAGGCGCGCTACCGCGGCTACCTCGACCGGCAAGAGGCCGACATCCGCGCGTTCCGCCGCGACGAAACCCTCGCCCTGCCCGGTTCGCTGGACTACGACGCGGTCGGCAGCCTTTCGGCCGAAGTGCGTCAGAAGCTGAAGGCCGTGCGCCCGGCCACGCTCGGCGCCGCAGGTCGCATTTCCGGCGTGACACCGGCCGCTCTCGTCGCTCTTCTCCGCTATGTCCGCAAGGCTGAGCCGCGCGAGCGGAGCGCCGCGTGATCGCGGTGCGCCCGGCCCGTCGAGCGTCCTACGGCCCGGACGAATTTCAATGCGACACCGGTGTTTCACGTGAAACACTCGATCGCCTCAGCAACTATTGCAATCTGCTGACGAAGTGGAACCGGCGCGTCAACCTGGTCGGGCGCGAATCCGAGCGCGATCTGTGGCGCCGGCACATCCTCGACTCGGCCCAGCTCCTGCCTCTGTTGCCCACGAACGCCAGGGCGATCGCCGATGTTGGGTCCGGCGCAGGGCTGCCGGGACTTATCCTCAGCATCTTGAACACCCCTGCCGCAATTCGCCTTATTGAGCCGGACCGGCGCAAGGCTGCGTTCTTGCGCGAGGCCGTCCGGGTCACGCAATCCACTGCGATCATTCATGAATCGCGCGTAGAAGAGGTTGATCTGCCGCCTCAGGACGTGATCCTGGCCAGGGCTTGCGCACCCCTCGACAGGCTGTTGGAAATGGTCCAAAAGCTGGTTTCTATCCACACTGTGTGCATTTTCCCCAAGGGTGCGCGGGCTGGACTTGAATTGACCGCCGCGCGGGCGCGCTGGAATATGCAGGCGCGACAGGTGCCTAGCCGCACCGATCCGACGGGTCGCATCCTCATTTTGACGGAGGTTGCCCGTGCCTGATCCAGTTAAGCCCGGCGACACGGGCACTCCCGCCGAACCGCCGCCACGGCCCGCATCTGGCTCCGCGGCCGCCCCGTCCGGCGCGGCGGCGCCCCCGTCTGACGCGGCGGCGCGCCCGTCTGACGCCGCGGGGGGCTCGACCGCTCGCCGCGGACGGGTCCTCGCCATCGCCAACCAGAAGGGTGGCGTCGGCAAGACCACGACGACCATCAACCTCGCCACCGCGCTTGCCGCTGTCGGCCAGTCCGTCCTCATCATCGATCTCGACCCGCAGGCCAACGCCACCACGGGTCTCGGCCTCCCCTCGTCGTCGGAGCGTCTCAACGCCTACGATCTTCTGCTCGGCGCGGCGACCTTGCCCGAGATCGCGGAGAAGTCGCTGGTCCCGGGCCTCGAGATCCTGCCGACGACCGTCCACCTCGCCGGCGCCGAAATCGAGCTCGTGGGCCTGGAGCGGCGCGAGTACCGCCTGCGCGACGCCATCGAGAATCGCTGCGGCGCCTGGGATTTCGTGCTGATCGATTGCCCGCCCTCGCTCGGCCTCCTGACGCTCAACGCGCTCACCGCCGCCGAGGCCGTGCTGGTCCCGCTGCAGTGCGAATACTACGCGCTCGAGGGCATCAGCCACCTGATCCGCACGGTCGAGCGGGTCAAGAACAATTTCAACCAAAAGTTGGAGGTGCAGGGCGTGGTGCTCACCATGTTCGACAAGCGCAACACGCTTTCCGCCGCGGTTGCCGACGACGCGCGCCGGTTCTTCGGCAACAAGGTCTACGAGACGGTGATCCCGCGCAACGTGCGCGTTTCCGAGGCGCCGTCGTTCGGCAAGCCGGTGCTGCTCTACGATCTCCATTGCGCGGGCAGCCAGGCCTATGTCCATCTCGCCGGCGAAGTGCTGCGCCGCGAACGCGTGTTGGCTTCCATCGATCAGCAGGCCGCATGATAACAAAGAAGCGCCAAGTCTCCTCTTCACCGCCCCCCTTGAGGGGGCGGTCGGCGGCCGACGCCCTTGCGTCGGGCGCCGGGTGGGGGATCTCCTCTCCAGCGTCGCTGCGTTTCACCCCCTCAGTCAAACGCGCAAGCGCGCGTTTGACACCTCCCCCTCAAGCGGGGAGCGGAGAAACGGCCGCATGAACGCAAAATCACCGATTCGCCGCGGCCTCGGCCGCGGCCTCGATGCGCTTCTCGGCGCCGAGCGCGAAACATCAGCCGAGGAAAGCAAGCAAATCGCGCCGGCCGGGCGCGCCCCTTTGGCGCTGCCGATCGCCAGCATCCGCCCCGGCCGCTTCCAGCCGCGCCGGCGTTTCGACGCCGAGGAGGTGGCGGCGCTCGCGCAGTCGATCCGCGAGAAGGGGGTGATACAACCTGTGCTTGTGCGCCCCGTCGCGGGCGAGCCCGGCATGTACGAGCTCGTCGCCGGCGAGCGGCGCTGGCGCGCGGCCCAGTTGGCCCAGCTCCACGAAATCCCGGCGCTGGTGCGCGAGCTCGCCGACCGCGACTCGCTCGAAGTGGCGCTGGTCGAAAACCTGCAGCGCCAGGACCTCACCGCGATCGAGGAGGCGCACGGCTATCAGCGCATGATGGACGATTTCCGCCGCACCCAGGAGGACGTGGCCGAGGTTGTCGGCAAGTCGCGCTCGCACGTGGCCAACACGCTGCGCCTGCTCACCCTCCCCTCGCCCGTCCAGGACATGCTCGACGATGGCCGGCTCACCGCCGGCCACGCGCGCCCGCTGGTGGGTCTCGACCGCGCCGAGCGCCTCGCCGCCCGCATCGTCTCCGGCAGCCTCTCGGTGCGCGAGACCGAGCGCCTGGCCCAAAAGGTCCGCGACGGCGGCTGGGCGTCGCTCGAGGGGAAGCGCGGCGCGGGCGGCGGCCGCACGCCCGACCGCTCCCCCGACCTCGTCGAGCTCGAGCACGACGTCTCCCAGCGACTCGGCCTCGTCGTGCAGATCAAGGCCAAGGGCGAAACCGGCGAGGTCACCATCCGCTACAAATCGCTCGAGCAGCTCGACGACCTGCTGGCGAAACTGCGGCGGTAGTGCACGTTCCGATTGAATTGAAGTGGGTCGCACCGGCGAGCCAATGCCCTAACCCGTCATCCCGACCGGAGCGGCCGCGCCCTCAGCGCGGCCGCGGAGTGGAGGGATCGCGTGGCCGCTTCACTTGGCTGCTGCGCCGCGATCCCTCCACTCCGCGAGCCGCAAGCGCGGCTCGCTCCGGTCGGGATGACGGGTCATTATTGCGGCTTGCCCCGTATCAAGCGTAGGACCGCTTTGCGATTAAGATTCGTACAAGCTGCAAGGGAACCGAAACGCGTTGATGAGCTCAGCCCGAACTGTCTCCCTCGTGGTTAGCACCTTTGCGCTCTGCGCCGCGCCGGCCGGCGCCGCGAACTTCTCCGCGTGCGTGGGCGGGTTGAAGCAGGCGGCGGTGCGAGGCGGCGTGAGCCCGGCGCTGGCCGAACGCGCGCTCGGCATCGCGGCGCCCGACGAGAAGGTTTTGCGCCTCTCCCAATTCCAGCCGGAGTTCGCGATCCCGATCTGGGATTACCTCGCCTATCTGGTCGACGAGCAGCGCGTGCGCGACGGGCGCGCGATGATGCAGCGCCACGGCGCCGTGCTCGCGGCGGCCGAGCGGCGCTTCGGCGTCGACCGCCACATCATCGCGGCGGTGTGGGGCGTCGAATCCGACTACGGCCGCGACATGGGCGACCATTTCCTGCCCCATGCGCTCGCGACGCTCGCCTGCGCCGGCACAGGCCGCGCGAATTTCTGGCGCGGCGAGCTGATGGCGGCACTCCAGCTCGTCGAGCGCCGCGATCTCCCGCTCGAGAAGCTCAACGGCTCCTGGGCCGGCGCCTTCGGCCAGACGCAGTTCATCCCGAGCGTCTACCGGCGTCTCGCTGTGGATTTCGACGGCGACGGACGGCGCGATCTCATCGGCTCGGTCGCCGACGCGCTCGGTTCCACGGCCAACTATCTCAGCCGCGCCCGCTGGCAGCCGGGCGAGCCCTGGATGATCGAGGTGAAAGTGCCGCGCGGCTACGCGGGCCCAACCGGGCGGCGCAACCGGATGCCGCTCGCAACCTGGTCCCGCTACGGCATCGTCCGCGCCGACGGCAAGCCGCTGGGCGACGGCAACGGCCGCGGCGGCGCGGCCGGCCTGCTGCTGCCGGCGGGCGCCGCGGGGCCGGGCTTTCTCGTGTTCCGCAACTTCGATGCCATCTACGCCTACAACCATGCCGAGTCCTACGCGCTGGCGATCGCGCACCTGGCCGACCGGCTCGCCGGGCTTCCGCCGCTGCGCATGCCGTGGCCGACCGACGACCCCGGCCTGTCGCGCGCCGAGCGCACGGACCTCCAGCGGCTCCTGATCGCGAAAGGCTATTTGAGCGGCGCGCCGGACGGCAAGATCGGCGTGCAAAGCCGTGCCGCGATCCGCGAAGCGGAACGGAGACTGGGCCTGCCCGAGACCGGCCGCGCCGGCCAAAAGATCTACCGCGCGCTCAACGGGCGGTGAGGAGCGACCCCTTTCAAGCGTCGTCATCCCGACCGGAGCGAGCCGACCCTGAGCTTGTCGAAGGGCGGCTCGCGGAGTGGAGGGATCGCGGCGCAGCGGCCACGCGATCCCTCCACTTCGCGGCCGCGCCAAGGGGCGCGTCCGCTTCGGTCGGGATGACGCTCGAATAAAGGTGCTGGCACGATGTGCCATGGGCTTTGCGCGAAGGGCCGATTGGCGCACAGTGGCCGCATCATCCGCCTGCCGCACCGGAGCGCCGCCATGAAGGTCACCATCAACATCGACTGCACGCCGGAAGAGGCGCGCGCGTTCCTGGGCCTGCCCGATTTCGGGCCACTGCAGCGCGAGGTCATGGCAACGATGCGCGAGCGCATGATGAAGGCGATGGCCGGCACCGAGCCCGAAGCCCTCTTGAAGCAATGGTTCGCGACTGGCACGCAGACCTTCGAGCAAATCCAGAAGGCGTTCTGGGAGCAGTTCGGCGGGAAGAAGGGGTGAGCACGATTGCGTAAGGGCGGGTCCCCCCTGAGCTTGTCGAAGGGCCCGCCCTTTCTCCGCCGCATGGTCGAGAGATGCGCTGTGCATGGGCGACGTTGCTGGGCGGGTCCGGGACCCGCCCCTACAGGTCTCTTCTTGCCGCGGCGCAGCATACGCCATAACGTGCCGCGGCCTGAACCGAGGCGCCCCATGCTCGACGGCAAGCGCATCCTTCTCGTCATCTCCGGCGGGATCGCGGCTTACAAGAGCCTGATCCTGATCCGCCGGCTGCGCGAGCGCGGCGCGACGGTCCGCTGCGTGCTCTCGAAGGGCGGCGCGCAGTTCGTGACGCCGCTTTCGGTGGCCGCGTTGAGCCACGAGAAGGTCTACCAGGACCAGTTCTCGCTCACCGAGGAGAGCGAGATGGGGCACCTGCGCCTCTCGCAGGAGGCCGATCTCGTGGTCGTGGCGCCGGCCACCGCCGACATCCTCGCCAAGATGGCCCATGGCATCGCCGACGAGCTGGCGACGACGGTGATCCTCGCCGCTGCGGCGCCGGTGCTGGCGGCGCCGGCGATGAACCACCGCATGTGGCTGCACCCGGCCACGCTCGAGAACGTGCACAAGCTCGAGCAGCGCGGCGTCAGGCGCGTCGGCCCCAACCAGGGCGCGCTCGCCGAGGACGAAATGGGCATCGGCCGCATGGCCGAGCCGGAAGAGATTCTGGCAGCGATCGAAGCGCAGTTCCGCGGCACCGGCCGGCTCGCGGGCCTCCGCGCGCTGGTCACCAGCGGACCCACGCACGAGGCGATCGATCCGGTGCGCTACATCGCCAACCGCTCCTCGGGCAAGCAGGGCCACGCGATCGCCGCGGCGCTTGCCGAGCTCGGCGCCGAGACGCTGCTAGTCTCGGGGCCGACCGCGCTCGCCGATCCGGCCGGCGTCGCGGTCCACCGTATCGAATCGGCGCGCGAGATGCTGAGCGCGTGCGAGCGCGCGCTGCCGGTCGAGGTCGCCGTGTGCGCGGCGGCGGTGGCCGATTGGCGCGCGGCCGAAGCGGCCGGCGAGAAGCTTAAGAAGAACGGCGGAGACGCGCCCTCGCTGGCGCTGGCCGAGAACCCCGACATCCTCGCCACGCTCTCGCAGCCCGGCAACCGCCGCCCGCGCCTCGTCGTGGGCTTCGCGGCCGAGACCGAGGACGTCGTCGCCAACGCGCGCGTCAAGCGCGCCAAGAAGGGCTGCGACTGGATCCTCGCCAACGACGTGGCGCCCGCAACCGGCACCTTCGGCGGCGGGCGCAACACGATCCACTTCATCACCGCCAAGGGCGTCGAGACCTGGCCGACGATGGAAAAGGAAGCCGTCGCCCGGCGCCTCGCCGAGCGCATCGCCGACACCCTCCGCCCCGGCGCCGCTTGAAGCGAAGTGAACAGGAGGCGTGGAGAAGGAAGGTAGAATCACCACCAAGACACCAAGCAGAAAAGAGATAGCGCGCGAAGGCGCGCGCAAAGAAAGAAGCGCCGCAGGCAATCTTCCCTTCTGGGTGTCTTGGTGGTGAATCTTCTTCGCTTCTCCACGCCTCCTGTTGCCGTCGCTCGCATGAAAGAAATCGAGATCGAGATCACGCGCCTTCCGCATGGGCGCGATCTGCCGCTGCCGGAGTATGAGAGCGCGTTCGCGGCCGGCATGGATTTGCGCGCCGCGGTGGCGGCGGACCTCGTTTTGATGCCGGGCGCGCGGGCGCTGGTGCCGACCGGGATCGCGATCGCGCTGCCGCCCGGCTTCGAGGCGCAGGTCCGCCCGCGCTCGGGGCTCGCGCTGAAGCACGGCATCACCGGCTTGAACTCGCCCGGCACGATCGACGCCGACTATCGCGGCGAGATCCAGGTGCTGCTCGTCAACCACGGCACGGCGCCGTTCACCGTCGCGCGCGGCCTGCGCATCGCGCAGATGATCGTGGCGCCCGTCTCGCGCGGGCGCTGGCGCGAGGTAGACGCGCTGCCTACATCAGAGCGCGGAGCCGGCGGCTTCGGCTCCACGGGCGTCGAGACCAAGCGATGACGTGTATATTCGCCCCTCCTCACAGCGTCATCCCGACCGGAGCGCGGCGCCTTCGCCGCGCGGAGTGGGGGGATCGTGCCGAACCGCTGCGCTGTTCTTCCGGCCAATTCGCGCATGCGCGAATTGGCAAGAAGGCCCGCACTTGCGGGCCGACGCGATCCCTCCACTACGCGGCCGCGCCAAGGGGCGCGCCCGCTTCGGTCGGGATGACGGATTCTTTGACGGGTGCGGAATGACTCACCCGATCACCGACGAACAGCTGGTGCGCTATGCGCGCCACGTCATCCTCGACGAGGTCGGCGAGGAGGGACAGGCGAAGCTGCTCGCGGCCAAGGTGCTCGTCGTCGGCGCCGGCGGCCTGGGCGCGCCGATGCTGCTCTATCTCGCGGCCGCCGGCGTGGGCACGCTCGGCGTCATCGACCACGACGACGTCGATCTCACCAATCTCCAGCGCCAGGTCATCCACACGACCGGCAGCGTCGGCACGCCCAAGGTCGCGAGCGCCGAAGCCGCGATCCACGCGCTCAACCCGGACATCGCCGTCGTCACGTATCGCGAGCGGCTCACGGCCGCGAACGCGCTCCGCGTCATCGCCGGCTACGACCTCGTCGCCGACGGCAGCGATAATTTCCCGACGCGTTATCTCGTCAACGATGCGTGCTATCTCGCGAAGAAGCCGCTTGTCGCGGGCGCGCTGTTGCGCTTCGAGGGCCAGCTCTCGACCTACCGCGCCTACGAGGCCGGCGAGAATCCGTGCTTCCGCTGCCTCTTCCCGTCGCCGCCGCCCGAGGGCACGGTGCCGCGCTGCGACCAGGCCGGCATTTTCGGCGCGGTCGCCGGCGCGCTCGGCACGCTGCAGGCGGCCGAGGTGCTGAAGGAGATCCTGGGGCTCGGCGAGTCGCTCGCCGGCCGGCTCGTCATCTACGACGCGCTCTCGACCACCTTCAGGAAGCTCAAGGCCAAGCGCGATCCCGCCTGCGCCTTGTGCGGCCCGCAAGCCACCATCCGCGATCTCTCGCTCCACGCGAAGAAAGATTGAACACGAGGCGGGGAGACGGGGAGAAGGAGAAAAGATTCACCACCAAGGCACGAAGACACGAAGCAACAGTACCGACGCGCCTTAATACTGACCGTCATCCCGACCGGAGCGGCCGCGCCCCTTGGCGCGGCCGCGAAGTGGAGGGATCGTGCCGCAGCGGCCACGCGATCCCTCCGCTCCGCGCGGCGAAGGCGCCGCGCTCCGGTCGGGATGACGGATCGAAAGAAAGGCGCGCCGGCATAAGATCGCGCGCGAAGGCGCGCGCAAAAGAAAGAAGCGCCGCAGGCAATCTTGCTTCTTCGTGTCTCTGTGTCTTCGTGGTGATTCTTACTTCTCGTCTTCCTCCACGTCTCCACGCCTCCTGTTCAGTTCCACTTCATTCTGCCTTGAGCGGGCGGCGGAGGAGCGCGTCGATCGTCGCGTCGATGGCCGCGCCCCGATGGAGAACGGCGTCGACCGCGAACGCGATCGGCATCTCGACGCCGTGGCGCTTGGCCAGCGCCACGACCGCGGGCGCGGTGGTGACGCCCTCGGCGATGGAGCGGCGCGCGCCGAGGATTTCGGAGAGCGCCTTCCCTTGCCCGAGCGCCACGCCGAGCGACATGTTGCGCGATTGCGGCGAGGCGCAGGTGAGCGCCAGATCACCAAGGCCGGAAAGCCCCATGAAGGTTTCCGCCTTGGCGCCTTTGGCGGCGCCGAGCCGCGTCATCTCGGCAAGACCGCGCGTGAGCAGCGCGGCGCGCGCGTTTTCGCCGAGGCCGCGGCCCACGACGATGCCGCAGGCGATCGCGATCACGTTCTTGACCGCGCCGCCGATCTCGACGCCGATGGGGTCGTCCGAGGCGTAGGGCCGGAACGTGCGCCCGCCGAGCGCCTGCGCCACCGCGTCGGCGACCGCGCGATCGCGCGCCGCCAGCGTCACGGCCGTGGGCTGGCCGTTCGCGACTTCGGCGGCGAAGGTGGGGCCCGAGAGGATGGCGAGGGGGTGTTTCGGCAGCGCGTCGGCGATCGCCTCCGAGAGCAGTGCGCCAGATTCCCGCTCGATGCCCTTGGCCGCGAGCACGAGCGTGGCGCCGCGCGGGATGTAGCGCGCGACCTCGGTCAGCATCGCGCGCAAAAACTGCGCCGGCACGCAGAGGATCGCGGCGTCGACCTCCTCGAGCGCCGCGTGGAACTCGTCGGTCACGGCGAACTTCGCATCGAGCTTGACGCCGGGCAGAAACGCCGCGTTCTCGCGCTTCTTCAGGATGGATTCGACGACTTCGTGCTCGCGCGCCCAGAGGATCGCCTGGCGCCCGGCGCGGCTCGCAACGAGCGCCAGCGCCGTGCCCCAGGCGCCGGCGCCGACGATCGCGAAGCGATGGAGCTTCTTCACGCTGCGCGCCCCGGGTCCGCGCCTTCGGCCAGCGGCCAGCGCGGGCGCGGCGCGAAATCGAGCCCATCGTGTCCGCCGAGTCTGAGGCGCTCGATCCCGGCCCAGGCGATCATCGCCGCGTTGTCGGTGCAGTAACGCAGCGGCGGCGCCAAGAAAGCGAGCCCCGCCTCGCCCGCCGCTTCGGCCAGCACGCCGCGCAGCGCCGTGTTGGCGGCCACGCCGCCCGCCACGACCAATGCGCGGCCGGCCGGCCACTCGCGCCGGAAGCGCGCGATGGCGTTCTTCGTGCGGTCGGCGACGATTTCGGCGACGGCGTCCTGGAAGTCGCGGCAGAGATCGGCGGCGTCGGCCGCGCCGGCGCGGCCCTGGGGCAGCCGCGCGATGGCCTGGCGCACGGCGGTCTTCAAGCCGGCGAAGGAGAAATCGGCGCCTGCGCGGCCCTTCATCGGGCGCGGCAGGCGGAAGCGGCCGGGCCGGCCGGCTTTGGCGGCGCGCTCGACGGCCGGGCCGCCCGGAAAGCCCAGGCCCAGCATTTTCGCGACCTTGTCGAACGCCTCGCCGGCTGCGTCGTCGACCGTGCCGCCGAGGCGCGCATAGCGGCCGACGCCTTCGGCCACGAGCAGCTGGCAATGCCCGCCCGACACCAGCAGCAGCAGATAGGGAAACGCGAGATCGTTGGTGAGCCGCGGCGAGAGCGCGTGGCCTTCCAGGTGATTCACCGCCAGGAACGGCAGCTTGTGGACCGCGGCGATGGCCTTCGCGGTCATGACGCCGACCATGACGCCGCCGATCAGGCCCGGACCGCCGGTGGCGGCGATGGCGGTAAGATCGCGAAACTTCAGTTTCGCGATCGTCATGGTCTCGGCCACAAGCCGGTCGAGATGGGCGAGATGCGCGCGGGCCGCGATTTCCGGCACGACTCCACCATAGGGCGCGTGGTCGCCGATCTGCGAGAGCAGCCGCTCGGCCAGCACCACGCGGTCGCCGGCAACGACGGCCGCCGCTGTCTCGTCGCAGCTCGTCTCGATACCGAGGACGATGGTTCGGGCGTCGTTCACCATTATCCCTTTCATGCCGTCATCCCGAGCGAAGCGGACGCGCCACCTGGCGCGACCGCGAAGTCGAGGGATCGTGTTGCGGTGGCCCCGCGCAACTGCGGCGCGATCCCTCCGCTCCGCGCGGCGAAGGCGCCGCGCTCCGGTCGGGATGACGGCCCATAGTCTTAGTAGACGGGCCAAACCTCCGCCATGGCCGCGCGTGCCAAGATGCAGCATACTGGCCGCGCATACGTACGGGCGAACGCGCTAAGATAACGGGTACGTACAAGGACCAGGAGTCCAGGCCAGGCGATGACCTCCTCCTTCCTCCGGCCTCTCAAGATCGGCACCAGGGGCAGCGCGCTCGCCTTGGCGCAGGTGCGGCTGGCCGTAGCGCGCCTGCGTGAGGCCCACCCCGACCTTCCCGAACCCGCCGTCGTCACGATTAAGACGACCGGGGACCGCGAGCTGGACCGGCCGCTGGCCGAGCTCGGCGGCAAAGGCCTGTTCGCCAAGGAGATCGAGCAGGCGCTGCTCGAGGGCGCCATCGATTGCGCGGTCCATTCGCTGAAGGACCTCGAGACGCGCCTGCCTCAGGGCCTCGTCATCGGCGCCGTGCTGGCGCGCGCCGATCCGCGCGATGCGCTGGTCGCACCCCGCGCCCGGTCGCTGGGAGAGCTGCCGCCGGGCGCCAGCCTTGCCACCGGCTCGATCCGGCGCGAGGCCCAGATCCGCGCGCTCCGCCCCGATCTCGCGCTGGCGCCGATGCGCGGCAATGTCGACACGCGCCTCGCCAAGATTCGCGCGGGCGCCGCGGCGGCGACGCTGCTCGCGATGGCCGGCCTGGCCCGCCTCCAGCTCGCTGTTCCCGAGGCGACGCCGCTCGATCCCGACGTGCTGCTGCCCGCGCCCGGCCAGGGCCTCGTTGCGCTCGAATGCCGCGAGCGCGATGCGCGCGTGCGCGCGCTCTTGGCGGCGGCCGCCGATCCCGCGGCAACCGCGGCGATGCAGGCCGAGCGCGCGCTCTTGGCCGGGCTCGACGGCTCGTGCCGGACGCCGATCGGCGCACTGGCCGAACCGCAGCCCGGCGGCGCGCTGCGCCTCCGTGCGCTCCTGGCACGCCAGGACGGCACGCTGGTTCTCCGCACCGAGCGGCTGGGGGCGCCCAGCGACGCGGCAGCGCTCGGCGCCGACGCCGCGCGCGATTTGCGCGCCCGCGCGCCCGCCGACCTCTTGGCGGCTTGAGCCATGCGCATCCTGGTCACGCGTCCCGAGCCCGAGGCCCAGCGCTTCGCCGCGCAATTGCGCGAGCACGGCATCGAAGCCGTGCTGGCGCCGCTGATGGCGGTCGAGCTCGCCGCGGCGCCGCTGCCGCCGCTCGAGGGCGTGCAGGCGCTCGTCTTCACCAGCGCGAATGGCGTGCGCGCCTACGCCGCCAAGGGCGGACGCGGCGACCTTCCCGCCTACGCGGTCGGCGAGGCGACCGCGGCGGCGGCGCGCCATGCGGGCTATGCCGACGTGGTCAGCGCCGGCAGCGATGCCGCGGCCCTCGCCGCTTTGCTGGCGGGCAGGATCGATGTGGCCAAGGGGCCGTTGTTTCACGCGACCGGCGAGGATCAGGCGGGCGATCTTTCCGCCGCGCTTGGCGCGCGTGGTTTCGAACTCGAGCAGGCCGTGCTTTATCGCGCGGCCGCGGTGGCCGAGCTGCCGGCTGCGGCGCGCGCCGCACTCGAAGCGGGCGAGCTCGCCGGCGTCGCCTTGTTCTCGCCGCGCAGCGCGGGGATATTCGTCGACCGCACGATGGCGGCGGGGCTCGGCGCGAAACTCGCCGGACTCGATGCGTTTTGCCTGAGCCGCGCGGTGGCGGCGGCGCTGCAAGGCAAGGCGGCGTGGCGCGCCGTCCGCGTCGCCGCCCGACCGAACGCCGAGGCGCTGATCGCGCTGATCCGCGCCGAGCGGACCGAGGACCGGAGGCCGATGAGCGACGAGCCGGAAAGCACCTTCACCGAGGCCGAGCGCATCATCGCGGCCTTCGGCGGCATCCGCCCGATGGCGAAGGTGCTGGGCATCGCGGTCACCACCGTGCAGGGCTGGAAGGAGCGCGGCGCCATCCCGCTGAAGCGCATGGCCGAGATCCGCGCGAGCGCCGCGCGCTCCGGCATCGATCTCGAGGCCGCCTTGGCCGAGCCGCCGGCCGAGCCGGCCGAGCCGGCGCCGGAGCTCGCGCCGAAGCCGCCGCCGCACGCGCGGCCCGACGAGCGCGTCGAGGCCGTGGCCGCCGAGAAGATCTCGCCCGGGCCCGAGCCGGGCGTGCGCGCGGCCGAGGCGCCGCCGCCGCCGCCGCCGACGTTCGATGCGCCTCCGGCCGCAACGGGGGCCGGGCGCCGGCGCTGGGCGATGTTCGGCGCCGGGTTCGGCGCCGCGTTCGCGGCCGGCATCGTTCTCGCCGCGATCATCGGCATCGGCGGACGCGGCGGCGGCGACGCCGAGCGCCAGGCCGCGCTCGACCGGCTGCAGTCGCGCATCAACAGCGTGACCGCCCAGATCGAGGAGCAGCAGAAGCGCCATCAGGCCGACGCGGCGGCGCTGCAGACGCGGTTGAACCGCATCGAATCGGCCGAGCGCGCGATCGGCGAGCAGCGCGAGCGCCTCGCCGGCCTCGCCGCCAACGCCGCGGCGCTCGCCTCGCGCATCGAAAAGCTCGACACGGACATGAAAGGGCTGGCCGCGCGCACGCCGGCCGGCGCCGAGGAGATGAAAGGCCTGCGCGAGCAGCTCGACGCGCTCGGACAGCGCATCGAAGCGTTGCCCAAGGACGGCGCCGGCGCCGAAGCGCTCGCGGGCCTCGCCGCGCAGCTGCGGCAGGCGGGCGAGCGCGTGACCGCGCTCGAGCGGCGCATCGGCGAGTTGGCGCAAGCGCGGCCCGCGAACGAGGAGTGGAAGGCGGCGCTCGAGCGCCAGTCCGCCGAGACCAGGGCCGCGCTGGAAAAGCTCGCGGCCGATGCGCGCGCGGCGAACCAAAAGCTCGCCGCCGACGCCGAGCAGTTGCGCAAGGATGTTGGAACGCTCCAGGGCCGCGTCGGCGCGCTCGCCGACGATGTCCGCCGCACCGGGAGCGCCAGCAACGAGACCGGCACACTCGTGCTGGCGCTCGGCCAGCTGCGCCGCGCCGTCGATGAGGGTGCCCCCTACCGCGCGGCGTTCGACGCGGCGCGCGCGCTGGCGAAGGACCGCAGGGAGTTCGAGCCCGCGCTGGCGGTCCTGGGGGCGCGCACGGATCAGGGTGTGCCGAGCGCCGCCCAGCTCCGCGCGCGCTTCGATCGCCTCTCGGTCGCGGTGCTGCGCGCGTCGGCGGCCGCCAAGCCGGATGCGGATTTCTGGGATCGCGTGTGGGCGCGCCTGCAAACGCTCGTCACCGTGCGGCGCGTCGGCGAGGTGGCCGGCGAATCGGTGTCGGCGCACTTCGCGCGCGCGGAAGCGGCGCTGGCGCGCGGCGACGTTGCCGAGGCCGTGAAGCAAGTGTCGGCGCTGCCGGGACCGGGGCGCGCGGCGGCCGAGGAATGGCTCGCCGGCGCGCGCGCGCGGCTCGTGACCGACGCGGCGCTGGCCGAGATCGACCGCGCCGCGCTCGCGTTGCTGCGCCAGTCCGAATCGCCGCCGGGGACGAAGACCCGCCCATGAGCTTCTATCTGCGCGCCGTCGTCGTCTTCGGCGTCTTGACGGCGCTCGCGATTCTGGCCTGGCAGCTGGCGCAGGCGCCGGGCGAGGTGGCGCTGGTCTGGCACGGCTGGCGCGTCGACACCTCGGCGAGCCTGGTGGCGGTGGCGCTCGCGGTCGTGCTGGCGCTGGGCGCCCTCCTCTATGCGGTCGTGCACGGCATCCGCATCCTGCCGCGCCGGCTGGCCCAGGCGCGCGAGCGGCGGCGCAAGGAAGCCGGCTACTACGCGCTGACGCAGGGCATGGTGGCGATCGCGGCCGGCGATGCGGCGGAGGCGCGCCGCTTCGCCAAGCGCGCCAGCGAGCTGCTCGGCCGTCCGCCCGGCGCGCTCCTGATCGGCGCGCAAGCGGCGCAGCTCGAAGGCCGGCCCGACCAGGCGCGGAAATTCTACGCGGCGATGATCGAAGCGCAGCAGACCGAACTCCTGGGCCTGCGCGGCCTCTTGGCGCTCGCCGAGCAGGAGGGCGACCGCGCCAAGGCGCTGGCGCTGGCCGAGCGCGCGCGGGCGCTGGCGCCGAAAACGCCCTGGGTGCTGACGCGCCTCTTCCATCTCCAGATCGCGGCGCGGCGCTGGGAGGCGGCGGAAACGACCTTGCGCCAGGCCATCGCCGCGAAAGCGGTGGCCGAAAGCGCCGGCAAGCGCAGCGACGCGGTGCTCTTGGTGCAGCTCTCGCTGATGGCCGAGCGCAACGGCGACCGCACGCTGGCGATCGAGCGCGCCAAGAAGGCGCTGGCGCTCGACGAGACGCTGCTGCCCGCGAGCCTGCAACTGGCGGCGCTCTACCTCGCCGGCAACGAGCCGCGCCGCGCGCGCAAGACGATTGCGGCGGCCTGGCGCCGCCAGCCGCATCCCGATCTGGCGCGGCTCTACGCGCTGGCGCTGGCCGAGACCGATCCGGTCAAGCGCTACCGCGCGCTGGCGCTGGTCGACGAGGCGGCCCCCGAGCACGTCGAGACGCGGCGCGCGCTGGCTCGCGCGGCGCTCGATGCCAGGCTCTGGGGCGAGGCGCGGCGCCACATCAAGGCGGCGGGCGACGCGCCCGATGCCGGCTTCTGCCGCCTGATGGCCGAGCTCGAGCAGAGCGAAGGCGCCAACACGGCTGCGGCGCGCGATTGGCTCGCGCGCGCCGCGGGGGCCGAGCCCGAGCCCGCGTGGCTCTGCCGCTCCTGCGCGGCCACGGCGCGCGAATGGTCGGCGCTCTGCGGCCATTGCGGCGATTTCGATTCCTTGGCCTGGGGCCAGGCGCCGCGCGTCGCGGCCCTCGCGCAGGCGCCGTCGGGCACGGTGCTGGCGGCCGAGGCGGCCGGCGCCGAGACGGTAGTGGGCCGCGGACGCGAGGGTGGCGGCGCGCCGCCGCGCGCCGGCAATGCGGGTGCGGCACCCGCCGGCGCCAAAACGGAGGCCGCCAAGCCAGCACCTATGGCGCAATTGACGGGGCCGGGCACCGCGAGTAGAAGCGCGCACCCGAAGGCGGTCACTCCGCCTTGAGGCGAGACGCCGGTCCGGCGGGATCGGCGACCGATCCGAAGGATCGGCACGATCCGGCGCCGCTGTAGCTCAGGGGTAGAGCAGCGCATTCGTAATGCGCGGGCCGGGGGTTCAAATCCCTCCAGCGGCACCATTTCTTCCCAATCCCGTACCATGCCCCAAGACACCCCAACTATTCTGAGGCGTCTCCAGGAGAAGGGGTTCGAGGTAAAGTGCCTCCATCACGCAGAGGCAATTGCCATGATCGATTTTCCGAGCGGCTTGGAAGAGATTGAGCAGGTGCTTGGGGAAGTTGCGATCCCTGTCGAAGAAATTGTGGCTGGTGGCGGCGGTGAGGCGGAAGGAACGCAGAGGTTGCGAAGGGCTTTGACCGCTCTCAATTGGTCGAAGCGCAATTTCCAAATCGAGAAGACGATCAATGGCGAGGTGAAGGAGTCGATCAGCCACGCCGTGGATCACGTCCGCGATCTCGAGACGGGGACGCTTGCGCTGGAAATTGAATGGAACAACAAGGATCCATTTTTCGACCGCGACCTCGAGAACTTCAAACGGCTGCATGCAGAAGGCGCGATTAGCATTGGGATCATCGTCACACGCGGGACCACGCTCCACGCTCAAATGAGACAATTCATCAGCGACTTCGCGAAGGCCAAGAAGATCGATTCGTTTGAGTCCCTCGCGTCCTATGACGATTTGACTCGGAGGCAGAAGCGAATCATCGAAAAGAGAGTCGCGAGCAGCAGGGCGCCCGCGTCGTTCGCCGAAGCCTGGGTCGCGATGTTTTGCTCGGACAAGTACGGAGAAGCCACCACCCATTGGAGCAAACTGGCGGAACGTGTTCGTCGCGGCGTCGGAAATCCGTGTCCGCTGATATTGATCGGAATTCCGGCCAGCGTCGTTACGCCGGCAGCGTGAGCCCTCAGCGGGCTCCCGCAAGTTGCCGTGCAGCTTGCGAGTGGTTGTTGTATGTCTCCCACGTCGGATGGTAAGCCTCATGCGCCTGGTCGCCCCAATTGGCCCAGTTGCTGCGCACGCCGCGCGAGAATAGCTCCAGATAGGGTCCGGGGCTGCACGCCTCGATCAGATCATATTGCTCGTCGGGCTTCCGGCTGTGCTCGCGTTTGCGCGATTGGATGATGTTGACTTGGCGCCGGCCGGGCGGAAGCGTGCGTGCGTTTCGTCCGCGGACGCCGAATAGGATCATCTCGGTCACATTTCGGAAATAGAAGCCGACTCCGCGCCCATCCGAGCCGCGATCCTTTCGAATCTTGTGCCAAATGATGTTGGACTTGTAGTCGAAGCTCCAAGCCGCCATCACCTGCAGGCCCAGGGGCAGCAACGCGTTGGGAACCCAAAGATAGAGATGAGCGGTATTCGCCGCCAGTTGTGCGACCGGGAGCTGACAAATCTCCCGAAGTGAGAGCGTGCTGTAGCGAGAAAGCCGTCTATGCTCCGGCGCGACCTTTCCCGTCCGATTCTGGAATTGCCATGGTGGATCGGCAAGGATTGTCGAGAATCGCCGACCGCCTGCAAACGCGCTCAGTTCCGTTGCGGCCGTCGCGCGGGCGGATTCTGCCGCCAGGGCCTGCTCGGCTTGAGACGATGTGCGATCGGAAGGGGACATAGTATCACTAAATATAGTAAGTTGATCGTCCTCTTTCATCAACATTTGGGCCCCCCACGCCAATGTTGCTTGTATGTTCTTGACAATCCAGGGGGTGTTGGCACGTTGGGAACCGTTATAATTCGACGTTCGCGGCTATTCTAATAATAGAAATCTAGTCGCGCAAGACAATTTTTGGTTGCTGACCGCTCGGCTTGCTGCCGCACCAAGACGCCAAGTTAAAAAGCTGCGGGCGGGTTTTGGCCCGCCCGCGTCGCGTCAAGCGTGAAAATTCGATCCGCTCAATTCGTCGCGAAGCAATAGAAGAGGCCCGCGCCGCCGGTGCCGCGGAGGTCGTCCTGCGCGCAGCCGCCGCCGGGTCCGCGCGAGGGATGCGACGAGTTCCACGACTTCGCCGCCTCACTGTCGTCGAGGCCCATGCGGTCGGAGCGGCCCACCATCGCGGCGCCCTGCCCGCTCTTGGTCCAGTTGCCGCAGGTGCGGTCGTCGGCGCCGGCGAAGGCGGTGCCGTCGCGCTGCGAGCCGGTCAGGATGTCGTGCATGTTCGGCGAGTCGCCGCGGCCGTTCACGACGGTGCCCTTCTCGGTGAGCGCCGTCTGCTTGGTGAGGTTGTTGGCGCCGTGCAGCTCGGCCACGTCCTTGGCGATAACGTCGCCCTTGGCGTTCTGCCACGGGCCGCGGCCGATGCGGTCGCGCGCGTTCGCGGCGCCGGCCCCTTGGGTGCTGAGATAGGCCCGCCAGGTCTTGTTGCCGGCGCCCGCCGCCGCGGCGAGGGTCTGGCAATGCCGGTCCGCACCCTCGAGCCCGCCGAGATCGGCGCCCTTCCCCGGCCCGACGCTGGTGACGAAGAAGCTCATATTGCTCTGCTGCGCCTGCGCGCCCGCTGCGAGCAGCAGGGCCGCGCCGGCGAGCGAAAGGGCGATCGCGCGTTTCATGGCGTTCCTCCTCGATGTCTAATGCCGATGCGCAATGAACACGAGACGCCCGCCATTCCTTCCCGCGGCGCCGGCGCGGCTAAGCGCGTCGTTTGCCTTGGCGCGAGCGCTGCGCGGCCGCCCGGTCGAAATCGGTCTTTTTGCTGGGACACAAGGGGGGACATGCTACCGAGCTACCACGAAGGTGGTTTTCGAATAGCGGTGTTTGGAACTGGATCCGGGAACTGCGACTGCGCCAGCATGCTCGCGTGAATATGGCGCTTGAAGGTCGCCACCCGCTCAAGGTCGGGCGCCATCGCCCAGCGCCCGGGACACACGACAAAGACCGGCTTTCCCCTTTCCACCGACACCATCTGAATAGGCGTCACCAAGTCGGTGTCGTTCGAAATGACCACGGCTGCTTCAAATGCTGCTTTCCACGCATCGTTCAGCAGGTGCGCCGCCAGGTTCACGTCGGAGCCCTTTTCCTCCATCGTGTGAACTTCCACCATAAGCGCATCGGGAGCGGGCCGCGGCGTCTTCTTACGCCTCGGCCGTGGCAATCCTCGTGGCGGGTATTCGCCCACCGACAAGCTGCTTCTCTTGTTCAGCGAACCGCCGGAAACTTGATGCAGCCCTGGCGGCAACGAAACCGGCGTTGGCGAATGGATTGTCGCGCCGGCCACCGGGAAATTGATCATCGGGCGCCAAACCGATTTGGCAAGAAAGCGCCCATAGTGGATTTCGATTTCGGGGAGCGTTTCCAGCGCGAGAAGGTAAGAATGCTGATGCAACGGCGCGCCTCGGTCATCGGCGCCCGACACTCGTGCGGTGAAGTATTTTACTTTTTCGACGCTGTGCCCAGCAGGGAGCAGAAGCTTTGACAGCTTGACAAGGTTGAGCCAGCGATAAGGCGTCCCCTTAACCGCGCCGTAGTAGAGATTGAAACCGTCTACGTAGACGTAGGTCCGAATGGGCCCCTCATAGAGCAGGGGCCGCTCCGAAGAGCGGCCCCTGAGCCGACAGCACGCTGCCGGCGGGTATCCTGTGCCATGAATATATACGCGCGAGTCGGCGCCTACAATCCAGTTGCGGCAAGAATTGACTTTCCTTTGTTTCTAATTGCTTAGCACGCTATCCGCGATCCGGCGGAGCGCGACGTTTGCCAAGCCTTGCGCGCGAATGAAGGCGAGACGTCCGCGACTCCTTCCCGCGGCGCCGGCGCGGTTACGGGCGTGGTTTGTCTTGGCGCGAGCGCTGCGCGGCCGCCCGCTTCACCCGCCCGCGCACCCAGATGACCGCGGCGCCGATCAGCGAGGCGCCGAGGAAGAATAGGAACACGTAGACGAACACCTTCTCGCTGAGATTGGCGACGTCCTTCAACACGGTGCAGGCGAGGAAGCCCGGCGCCATCACGGCCGGCAGCCAGATGATCGCCGAGCCCACATTTGCGAGCTGGAAGCGCAGCTGGCCCATGTTCATCATTCCCGCGACGATCGGCACCACGGCGCGCAAGGGGCCGAAGAAGCGGCCGATGAAGACCGCGAGAATCCCCCAGCGCTCGAAGAAGCGGTATCCGCGCTCGAGCGCGTCCGGGTTGTCCTTGAACGGCCAGATGCGCGGGATGCTGCTCTTGAAATAGCGCCCGATCCAGTAGGAGACGGCATCGCCCGTGGCCGCGCCGGCGATGCCCCAGGGGATCACGATCCAGGGGTCGAGCGTGTCGCCGCAGAGCAGCGTGCCCGCGCCGATGATCATCGCCGTGAACGGAACCACCAGCGAGAGAAACGCCATCGATTCGGCGAAGGCCAGCGCGAACACGACCGGGCCGGCCCAGAATCGGTTCGCCTGGATGAAGCGGAGGACCTCGTCGACCCATTGATCCATGCGGTTCCCGTCGCCAGCCAAACGCAATCTTAACTATGGGATTCTAGCTTTGCGCAAAAGAGGCGTGGCTTTCTTGACTACGCCTCTTATAGCGAAGGAACGGAAAGCGGATGATCTACGGCGCGCCGACGGTCGAGGCCACGGCCCGGAGGGGCGATCCGAGCCCCGACGATGCGCGCGGACGCGCGGTCGCGGCGCTGGCCGCCGTGCTCGCCGTCTCGCCCGCCGCGCAGGCGCTGTTCGGCGACGATGGCCGCTGCGCCGCCGCGAGTTCCGCGTTCAGCCTCCGCGCCGCCGCCGCCGCCGATGCCGCCGGGCGCCTCAGCGCCGCGTTCGTCGACGCCGCCGATGTCAAGGACGTTACGCTCGCCGGCCGCCTCTATCGTTTGGTAACGCTGCCCGACGGGCCCGCGCCGCCGGCGGGAAAGGCGAACGTGCCGGCGCCGAGGCCGGTGCTGCGCGCGCTGCTCGATGCCATCCCGGCCGCGATCAGCGCCAAGGATCGCGACCTCCGCTTTCTCTTCATGAACAAGTACCAGGCCGAGCTCTGGGGCGTCGACGCCGCCGCCGCGATCGGGCGCACGGCGCTCGAGGTCAAGGGCCATCAGTCGATGGCCAGCGCCGATTTCGAGCGCCGCGTGCTCGATACCGGCGAGCCGGTTCCGTTCTTCGACGAAAACCATGCCGGCGCCGACGGCGTGGCGCGCGATTGGCTGGCCAGGTCGATGCCGCTGAAGCATCCAGAAAGCGGCGAAACGACGGGCGTCGTCACGTTTGCGCTCGACATCACCGACCGGAAGCGCCTCGAAGCGGCCGCGCTCGCGACCAAGAAAACGGCCGAGGGCGCCAACCAGGCCACGACGCTGTTCCTCGCGCAGGTGAGTCACGAGCTGCGCACGCCGATCAACGCGATCATCGGCTTTACCGAGATGATGACGCAGGAGATCTTCGGGCCGCTCGGAGCGCCCCAGTATCACGGCTATGCCGGCGATGTGCTGAAGGCCGCGCGCCACCTGCTCGGCATCATCACCGACGTGCTCGACGTGACGCGGCTCGACGCCGGCGCCCTCTCGCTCGACTTGGAGCCGGTGCACCCGGGCGCGGTCATCGCCGAGGCCGCGCGCATGGCGGCGCCGGCGGCCGCGCGCAAGCGCGTCGTGCTGCGCCAACTTGTCGAGAAGGCCTTGCCGGCGCTCAACGCCGATCCGCGGCGCTTGCGCCAGGCGCTGATCAACCTCATCGCCAACGCCGTGAAGTTCACGCCCGATGGCGGCCGCGTCGTGTTCGGCGCGCATCGGACCGACGCCGGAGTCGAGCTCTATGTCGAAGACAGCGGCATCGGCATGACGGCGGAGGAGATCGAGGTCGCCCTCCTCGTGTTCGGCCGCGTGCGCGCGGGTTACGCGATCGGGCAAGAGGGAACGGGCATCGGCCTGCCGCTGGCCAAGGCACTGATCGAGCGCCACGGCGCGCGCTTCGCGATCGAGAGCGTCCCCGGCCAGGGCACCAAGATCCGCACGCTGTTTCCGCCGCAGTGCCTGATCACGGACGGAGGCGCGTAGACGCGGCGTCTCAGGCGTAGGGGCGCGCTGCGCGCGCCCTATCCCGACCGGCACGATGTTTGCACGGCACGTACACGCTCTGCGCACGCCTCTTGACGGGTTCGGCGTCAGCAGGGCGCGCGCCCCTGAGCGAAGTCGAATGGGGCGCCTCTACGAAGCAAGCGCCTTACTTCAGCGCCTTCTCCAGCCGCGCCAACCCTTCGCCGAGCCGATCGAGCGAGCAGGCGAAGCAGAGGCGGAGGAAGTTCGGAGCGCCGGGGCCGAACGCGGTGCCGGGCGCCAAGCCCACGTTGGCGCGGTCGACGAGCTTGAACGCGAGTTCGCGCGCGTCGGATTCGCCGTCCACCGCGAAGAACGCGTAGAACGCACCCTCGGGCGGCGCGTAACGCACGCGCGGCAGCCGCGCGAAGGTCGCCGTCACCATGTCGCGGCCCTTGGCGCAGCGCGCCACCTGCTCGGCCAGGAACGGATTGCCCTCCTCGAGCGCGGCCACGGCGCCGTATTGGAGGAACGTGGGCACGCCCGAGGTGTTGTACTGCACCAGGTTCTCGTAGACCTGGCCGAGTTGCGTCGAGGCGACGACCCAGCCCATGCGCCAGCCGGTCATCGCCCAGTTCTTCGAGAAGGTGTTGACGACGATGACGCGCTCGTCGGCCTCGGCGAGCTCGAGGAACGAGGGCGCGGCCTTCCGGTCGTAGACGAGCCGGCCATACACTTCGTCGGCGACGATCCAGATCCCGCGCCTGCGCGCGAAATCGAGCAGCGTCTTCTGCTCCGCGCGCGACATCATGTAGCCGGTCGGGTTGCCGGGCGAATTGACGAAGATGATCTTGGTGCGCGGGCCGCATACTTCCATCACGCGCTCGACGTCGAGCGTCCAGCCGCGGTTGCCGAAGGTCAGCAGCACCGGCTTCACGACCCCAGCCATGATCTCGACCGCCGCGGCGATGTTGGGCCAGCACGGCGAGGGCACCACCACCTCGTCGCCGGGGTTCACCAGCATCTGCACGGTCTCCTTGATCGCCTGCATGCCGCCGACGGTCACGAAAATGCGCTCGGGATCGATCTTGGCCGCGTAGCTGCGCGCGAGATAGGCGGCGAGCGCCTGGCGCAGCGGCGGAATTCCGCGCTGATAGGTGTAGAAAGTCTCGCCGCGCCTGAGTGCCGCCACGGCCGCGTCGGCGATGAAGGCGGGCGTGGGCTTGTCGCCCTCGCCCACCCAGAGCGGCACGAGATCCTTGCGGGTGCGCGCGTAATTGACGACTTCGACGATGCCGCTTTCGGGCAGCATCTTGATCTCGGGGCGGATCGCGTCGAGCAGCGTCTTGCGTGCAGCGGCGGTGGCTTGCGAATCGTTCATGGCGGCGACGGAATGAATTGCGGAGCCGGCGGAAAGGCCGGCACAATGGCCGGAGCGGTTGGCCGGCGCAAGCCCGCCGACTCGTTGTCCTGCGACAATGACTCCGGCCGCAATGAGCGAGCTCGAGGCAAAAGTGGATTGCGTGCTCGATGCGCGCGCCACGCTCGGCGAGTGCCCGGTCTGGGACGAGCGTGGCGCCGCGCTCTATTTCGTCGACATCGAAGCGCCGGCGCTGTTCCGGCTCGATCCGGCGACCGGCGCCGTCAAGCGCTGGGACATGCCGGCGAGGATCGGCTCGTTCGCGCGCGACGGAGAGGGAGGCGCGGTGCTGGCGCTCGCCACCGGATTCGCACGCTTCGATTTCGCCACCGCCGCGCTCGCGCCGATCGTGAACCCGCTCGCCGGTGCTGCCGATCACCGTTTCAACGACGGCGCCGCCGATCCGGCCGGGCGCTTCTGGTCGGGCACGATGCATCTTTCGACGCGCCGCGCGAGCGGCACCGTCTATTGCCTCGAGGGTGCGGCGGCGCGCCCGGTCTACGACGGTTTCTTCGTGCCGAACGGTTTCACCTGGAGCGCCGACGGCCGGCGCTTCCACGTCAATGATTCGCCGCGCGCGATGTTCGTGGCCGAGTTCGACGCCGCGGCCGGCCGCGCCGGCCCGCCCTACGTGTTCGCCGACGTGAACGCCGCGCCGGGCTATCCCGACGGGATGGCGGTCGATGCCGAAGGCTTCCTCTGGAATGCGCGCTGGGGCGGCGGCGGCCTCGCGCGCTTCGCGCCCGATGGCCGGCTCGACCGCTTCGTTCCGCTGCCCGTCTCGCGGCCGACGAGCTGCGCGTTCGGCGGCCCCAAGCTCGACCGGCTCTACGTGACGAGCGCGCGGATCGGCCTCGATGCGGCGGCGCTCGCGCGCGAGCCGCTGGCGGGAGGCGTTTTCGCGCTCGAACCCGGCGTCTTAGGGCTGCCGGCGCGCCGCTGGACGCCTTAACCACGAATCTGTCTTTTCAAGCGGCGCCGCCGCGATCATGATTAAATTTGTCTTGAGCCCAATGCGGCTCGATTCTGCACGAACAAAAGCACTTCGCGGACTGCGCTCAGGGGCGTTGGGGACGTGGGCGACAACCAAAAATCCGGGACGGCGCAGGGTCGGGGGCGGCCGAGCAGCCCCCTCTCGTCGCCGCGCGCCTATTTCGGCCGGGCGAGCCGTGCCGCCAGCGGTGCAATGCGGGCCGCCATCGGCGAAATGCCGGCGCGCGGGCCCGCGGCGCCCTCGATGCGGCCGCCGGTCTACCGCACCGGCGATCCGGCGCTCCGCCTCTTCGCCGGTTTCGCGCTTCCGTTGCCGCCCGCGACGCTGCTGAGCGGCGCCATCGCGACGCTGTCGGGCGTCCGCGACGGCGAGCACGAGAGGTTGTTGATCGATCTCGGCACGTCGCTGGTGCGCTCGGCGCCGCGCCGCGACGAAAAGGCGGGCACGCTCGGCCTCATGCTCTCGCGCACGCAAACCGCCGAGACCTACGCGGCCCTGCTCGGCTCGCTGCGCTACGTGAACGATGCGCCGGCGCCCACCAACGGCGTGCGCAAGATCGTGCTCGAGACGATCGATGCCGGCGGACGCGCCAAGGAGGTGGCGTCGGCGCGGTTCGGCGTGGGCGAAGCGCCGCCCGAGGCGGACGCGATTTTCGTCGTTGGCGGCAAGGGCGTGCGGCTCGGGGAAAAGCCGCGCTTCAACAGCGACGGCGACTATACTCTGTTCTGGTGGCCGCGTCTCCTGCCCGCGGCCGCGGCGCGCGTGCGGCGCGCCAGGCCCGCCGAGGCCGAAGCCCCGACCGGCTCGCATTTCTCGGCCGGCGGCAGGCTCTACCGCCTGTTCGACCCGGAAGCCGAACGCCCCGGTCCGCCCGAGCCCGTGCGCGCTCCCGCGCGGCCGGCCAATGCGAGAGCGGTGAGCGGCTCCGTTTGGGTTCCGGAGGGCGGCGTCCCGCCGCCTCGCTTCGAGCGCGCCCGTGCGCTGCGGCTCGAGGACGTTTTCGGCTCCGACATGCAGGAGCGGCCCGCCGGACAGCGGCGCGCCGCGGGGCGCTGATAAGAACCGCGCGCCTCAATCCAAGAAGATATCGGGCGCCGGCTCTTTCTTAGGGTCGAAGCGGTAGTGCGCGAAGTCGGTGACGCCGGTTTTGCGCAGGACCTCTTCGTCGATGAAGAAGTTGCCGGTGCACTGCCGGCTCGGCTGCGTCAGCACCCAATGCGCGGCGTCGGCCATGACTTCGGGCTTGCGCCCGCGGCCGGGATCCACGCCGGGGATCATCTGCAGCGCCGCGGTGGTGATGATCGTCTTGGGCCAAAGTCCGTTTACCGCGATTCCGAGCGGGCGGAACTCCTCGGCATGCCCGAGCACGCACATGCTCATGCCGTATTTCGCCATCGTGTAGGCGACGTGGTTCTTGAACCAGTGCGGGTTCATGTTGGGCGGCGAGGCCAGCGTGAGCACGTGGGGGTTCGCCGCCCTCTTCAAGTGCGGCAGGCAGGCCTGGGTCGCGGCGTAGGTGCCGCGCACATTGATGCCGAACATCAGATCGAAGCGCTTCATCGGCGTCTCGGCCGTGCCGGTGAGGCTGATCGCGCTGGCATTGTTGACGAGAATGTCGATGCCGCCGAAGCGCTCGACCGTGGCATCGACCGCTTTCAGAATCTGGCTCTCGTCGCGGACGTCGCATTGCAGCGGCAGCGCCTTGCCGCCGGCGGCTTCGATTTCCTTGGCGGAGGTGTGGATCGTTCCCGGCAGCTTCGGGTGCGGTTCGGCCGTCTTGGCCGCGATGGCGATGTTCGCGCCGTCGCGCGCCGCTCTGAGCGCGATCGCGAGCCCGATGCCGCGGCTGCCGCCGGTGATGAAGATCGTCTTTCCCTTGAGCGTGGTCATGGCGTTTTCCCTGCGGTGAAGAAGATTGGCAGGGAGGCGGCGAGGCGGGGAGAAGCAAGAAAGAGTTCGAACCACGGAGGACACAGAGGACACCGAGAACGAAGTCTGCGCGCCCGCGGCGCGCCGTCCTCTTCTTCTCTGTGATCTCCGTGCCCTCCGTGGTTCAAGACCTTTTCTTCTCCCCGCCTCCCCGCCTCCCTGCTTCTTACCCTTTGAAAACGGGTTTGCGTTTTTCGATGAAGGCGCGGATGCCCTCGGCGAAGTCGGGCTCGCTGGCGCTTTGCGCGAACGCTTCGGCCTCGCGCTGGAGCTGCGCCTCGAGCGGATTGTCGAGCGAGCGCTGCAAGAGGGCCTTGGTGCGCCCGTAGACGGCGGTGGGGCCCGCGGCGAGGCGCGCCGCGAGCTTCGCCGTTTCCGCCTCGAGCTGCGCGGCCGGCACCACCTTGTTGACGAGCCCCAAGCGCTCGGCCGCGGCGGCGTCGAAGCGCTCGGCAAGCAGCGCGATCTCGGCGGCCTTCTTCAGGCCCACCAGCCGCGGCAGCGCGAAGGTCGAGCCGCCGTCGGGCGAGACGCCGATCGCGCTGTAGGCGAGCGTGAAATAGGCGGTGTCGGCGGCGATCGCGAGATCGCAAGCCATGACGAGGCTCAAGCCGAATCCGGCCGCTGCACCCGAGACGCTCGCCAGCACCGGCTTCGGCATGCGGCGCAGCGACACGATCATCGCGTGAACTTCCTGGATGAAGCCCTCGAACGTCACCTTGATGTCGGGTCCCGGGTATCTGCCGAGATTGTCGTGAAACCACTTCAAATCGCCGCCGGCCATGAAATGCTCGCCGCCGCGGACGACGACGCAGCGGACGGCCTTGTCCTGCTCGGCGGCGAAAACCGCGGCGCGCAGAGCCAGTGTCAGGTCCCGGTTCAGCGCGTTCAGCGCCTGCGGCCGGTTCATCGTGATCGTGGTGACGGCGCCGGCGGTCGACGTCAGGACGACGGATTCGTTCATCGCGGAGTCCTCGGAGGTGCCCCTGCCCTCTTACACCGCTGCCACGCCATTGGCCATGCGGCGCCGCGCTACGCCGGCAATCGCCGCACGAAATCGGCGACCGCCGCGCCGATTTCGTGCGGCGAGTCTTCCTGGATGAAATGCGCGCCCTTGACCGTGATTTCGCGCTGGTTGGCAAAACGCCGGCAGGTTTCGCGCTGGCGCCCGGTCAGGATCGAGCCGGGCTCGGCGTTGACGAAGAGCTTCGGCACCGGGGACTGCGCGAGCCAGGCGGCGTAGGCCGCCGCGATCTCGGCGACGTCCTTGGGCTCGCCCGCGATCGGGATCTGGCGCGGCCAGGTGAGCATCGGCCGCCTGCCCTCCCCGGCCTCGCGGAACGGCGCGCGATAGGCGTCGTGCTCGGCCGGCGAAAGCTTGCGCAGGATCGATCCCGGCAGGATGCCCTCGATGAAGACGTTCTTCTCGAGGATGATCTTCTCGCCGGCCGGCGAGCGCATGGCCTGGAAGATGTTGCGCGCGTTCTCGGGCCAATCGTCCCAGGACGCGATCGGCGCCACGATCGTTTCCATGTAGGCGATGCCGCGCACGCGCGCGGGGTGGCGCCGGGCCCAGTCGAAGCCGAGCGCCCCGCCCCAATCGTGCACCACGAGCACGACGTTTTCTCGCGGCAGCACCGCGCCAAACCAGGCATCGAGATAGCGCGCGTGATCGGCGAACGTGTAGCGGCCCGCAGGATTTTTCCCCGAAGCGCCCATGCCGATGAGATCGGGCGCCAGGCACCGCGCCAGCCGCGCCACATGCGGGATCACGTTGCGCCAGAGATAGGACGAGGTCGGGTTCCCGTGCAGGAAAACCGCGACCGGACCGTTTTGTCCGGCGCTCCCCTGCCCCGTATCGGCATAGCGCATCGCGCTGTCGAGCACGGAGACACGTCTGCGCGGATGCGGATCGGCGGAGTCGATCGTGGACATATCCTTTGAGCCGTGTGCTGAGCCGCCGCTTTCATTGTTTTCGCGGCGCACCTATGATGCCGCGAATCGGGAGCCAATAGCGATGACCGCTCTGCTTAACAAGGCCTTCAAACGCGCTCAGGACCTGCCCAACGTGGCTCAAGACGAAGTCGCGCAACGGATTCTGGCCTATGTCGAGAAGCTGGAGGCGTTGCGCAAAAACTTGAGGGATGCAGACGCCCGTGGCGGCCAGGAGCCGCTTGATATCGGCAAAATCAAGGCCTCCGCACGGCGACGGCTGCGGCGAAATCGTTGATCAATGCCTCGAATTCGCCGCCGCGACCAGGCGCGCGAGCAGCTCGAGGATATCTGGCTCTACGTAGCACGCGACAACGAGGATGCTGCTGACCGGCTGCTCGATCGCATCGAAGCAGCGCTTTTCGATCTCGCGCAACGGCCAAAAATGGGACGAGTTCGGCCGGAGCTCGGTCAGGACCTTCGCAGCTTCGTCGTCGGCAGTTACGTGTTGTTCTATCGCATCGTCGCGGATGGCGTTCTCCTCGTGGCGGTCATTCACGGAAGCCGTGATATCGGTCCGGACGATTTTCCCGAATCGGGTCAGGGCTAGCGCGACCGCACGAGGTCGTCTTCCGGATAGGCGCCGATCTTGTGGACGGATAGGTCGGCGCCGATGTGCTCCTCCTCCTCGGTCAGGCGGATGCCGACCGTGATCTTGAGGATCAGGTACACGAGCCCGCCGGCGGCGAACGCGTAGACGGCGCCCGCGAGCGAGCCCACGAGCTGCGCCCAGAAGCTCACGCCGCCCATGCCGCCGAGCGCAGCCGATCCGAAAATCCCGGCCGCGATCCCGCCCCAGAGGCCGCAGAGTCCGTGCAGCGGCCACACGCCGAGCACGTCGTCGATGCGCAGGCGATTCTGGCAAAGATTGAACGCGATCACGAACAGCCCGCCGGCGACGGCGCCGGTGGCGAGCGCGCCGATCGGATGCATGAGCGCCGAGCCGGCGCAGATCGCGACTAGGCCCGCAAGCGGTCCGTTGTGGACGAAGCCCGGGTCCTTCTTGCCGACGACGGTCGCGGCCAGCAACCCGCCGGCCATCGCCATCAGCGAATTGACGGCGACGAGGCCGGTGACGTCGGAGACTTTCTGCGCGCTCATCACGTTGAAGCCGAACCAACCCACCGAAAGCGCCCATGACCCCAACGCCATGAACGGAATGTTGGACGGCGGAATGCCGACGACGGTCCCATCCTTGCGGTAGCGCCCGGCGCGCGCGCCCAGCAGCAGCACCGCCCCCAACGCCATCCAGCCGCCGACGCAATGTACGACGATCGAGCCGGCAAAATCCGTGAATTTCGCTCCGAAGGCGCCCTCGAACCATTTCTGGACGCCCCAGCGCTCGCCCCATACCACCGCCTCGAACAGCGGATAGAACACGGCTACGATGACCCCCGAAGCCACCGCCTGCGGCCAGAATTTCGCGCGCTCGGCGATGCCGCCCGAGATCATCGGCGCCGGGCCGAAGAAATCGATGCCGTAGGCGATCGCGTAGCCGATGAAGAAGTACGCGACCGTCGAGAGGCAGAGATCGGTGAAGATCTTGATCAGCGCGTTGACCTGATTCTTCTTGCGCACGGTGCCGACCTCGAGAAACGCGAAGCCGGCGTGCATCGCCGTCACCATCACGGCGCCCATCAGCAAAAAGAAAACGTCGGTGCTGGTCTTCAATGCGTCCATGGCATCCCCCTGGCGTTGACGCAGCGCAAAATCCGTTGCCGACCTCGGCTTTTGCCGAGCGACGCTGCCTCAGTGCTGCACAACAATGCCAAACCGGATGGCAAAAAGCGCGCGATTTGTGCAGATATCCCGGATTTCCCGCCCGCACCCTGCCCTGCCCAACCGATGGGCAAAAAGAAAGCGGCGCCCGGACCGGAATCTGGGCGCCGAGAGTGGCGGCGCTGAAGTCAGGCCGCCTCGGAGGACACGCCGTTGCGTCAGTGGACCGTCTCGCCGTGTTCGGCCAGATCGAGTCCTTCGCGTTCCTGATCGACCCCGACGCGCAGGCCGACGATGGCTTTGATCACGAGCAGGATCACGAGCGTGGCCACGCCGCACCAGATGGCCGTGGCGAGGATGCCCTTGATCTGCGGCCACATCTGCGCGGCGTTGCCGTCGATCCAGCCAACCGGATCCTTGGCGCCGGTGACGAGCTTGGTCGCGAACACGCCGGTCAGCAGCGCGCCGACCATGCCGCCGATGCCGTGCACGCCGAAGGCGTCGAGCGCGTCGTCGTACTTGAACATCTTCTTCAACGCCGTGCAGGCCCAGAAGCAGACAGCGCCCGCCGCGATGCCGATCACGAACGCGCCGAGCACGCCGACATATCCCGAGGCCGGCGTGATCGCGACGAGTCCGGCGACGGCACCCGAGATGATGCCGAGAATGCTCGCCTTCCCGCGCGCCACCCACTCGAGCACCATCCACACGAGCGCAGCCACCGCGGTCGCCAGCATCGTCACCAGCATGGCCATGCCGGCGGCGTTGTTCGAAGCCACCGCCGAGCCGGCGTTGAAGCCGAACCAGCCGACCCACAGCAGCGCGGCGCCGGCTACGGAAAGCGTCAGGTTATGCGGCGCCATGTTCTCGGTGCCGTAGCCCACGCGCTTGCCGAGGACCAGCGCGCACATGAGGCCGGCGACGCCCGCGTTGATGTGCACGACCGTGCCGCCCGCGAAGTCGAGGGCGCCCGCCTGCGCGAGCCAGCCCCCGCCCCACACCCAGTGCGCGATCGGCGAATAGACGACGATGCTCCAGAGGATCATGAACAGCACCATTGCGCCGAACTTCATGCGGTCGACATAGGCGCCGACGATGAGAGCCGGCGTGATGATCGCGAACGTCATCTGGAACATCACGAACACGGTCTCGGGAATCGCGTTCGAGACCGAATCGACCGGCTGCTTCAGCGATTCGACGGTTATGCCCTTCAGGAAGAACTGGGCCATGTCGCCGAGGTACGCGCCGCTGCCCGAGAAGGCCAGGCTGTAGCCGATCACGACCCAGACCACCGCCACGATGCAGGCGGTGGCGAAGACGTGCATCATCACCGAGAGCACGTTCTTCTTGCGCACCATGCCGCCATAGAAGAACGCGACACCGGGAATGGTCATCAGGAGGACGAGCGCGGTCGAGGTGAGCATCCAGGCGGTGTCGCCCGTGTTGAGCTCGGCCTTGGCCTTTTTCGGCTCTTCCTTCTTCTCTTCTTTCTTCTCGTCCGGTTTGGCCTCCGCCGTCTTCGGAGCCTCCGCCTTCGGCGCCTCGGCCGTCGGCGGCGCGGTCTGCGCCCAGGATTGGCTTGTGGCGAGGCGGGCGCCGAAAGCGAGCAGGGCAAGGAGGGCGAGCAGCGTCAGCGGCAGCCGCGCCCAGCGTCTCCGGTCCATGTTCAGTGCGAGTGCGGTCATCACGTCGGATCTCCCCTGATCAAATCGCGTCGTCGTTGGTTTCGCCGGTGCGGATGCGCAGCGCCTGCTCGATGTCGAAGACGAAAATCTTGCCGTCGCCGATCGAGCCGGTCTTGGCCGCCTTGGCGATGGCCTCCACCGCGCGCTCGGCCACCTCCGCTCTCACCGCCACTTCCACTTTGACCTTGGGCACGAACCCGACTGCGTATTCGGCACCGCGATAGATCTCGGTGTGCCCCTTCTGGCGGCCGAAGCCCTTCACCTCGGTCACCGTCATTCCCGTCACGCCCAGGCCGAGAAGCGCTTCGCGCACTTCTTCGAGCTTGAACGGCTTGATGATTGCGCTCACCAGCTTCATTCATTGCTCCTCTGCTTCGCGGCGCTCCCCCGCATGTCCGGCGCCGCCGCCATCCTCCGGATGGGGATCATGACCGAGGAGTCAAGAACCGTGCCAGTAAGTTAAGTAATTGAAATAAAATGATAAAACTCATTCTCAGGGGAGGCGTATCGAGAGCTTGGATACGCCTGTCTGGCGCGTCCTTGGGCAGTGCATATTTTTTGGGCTTGCCCACTTTCGCCATAACCCATCTTGCGCTTGATCGCCGCGCGCTTGCGCCTCAAATGGCGGGCGAGCAGGGCGGAACGCGCCAATGACCGAGCGGGTAGACGTCGCCATCGTCGGCGGCGGCATGGTGGGCGGCACGCTGGCGGCGGCGCTGGCGCAGGCCGGGATCGCGGTGGCGCTGATCGACAGGGCCGATCCGGCGGCGCTGGTCGAAGAAGCCTATGACGGGCGGACGGTCGCGATCGCTCACGCCACGCACCGCCTGCTGCAAGCGACGGGGCTCTGGACCCGGCTCGTTCCGCATGCCGAACCGATCCTCGACATCCGCGTCTCGGACGGACCTTCGCTGCTGTTCCTCCACTACGATCACCGCGAGCTCGGCGAGGATCCGCTCGGCTACATCGTCGAGAACCGCGCGGTCCGCCGCGCGCTCTATGCGCGCCTGGGCGGCCTCGAAGAACTGCGTTTCCGCGCGCCGGCCGAGCTGGCGGCGCACATCGTGCTGCCCGAGGCCGTGACGCTTACGCTCGGCGACGGCGCGGAGATCGCGGCCGCGCTGCTGGTCGCCGCCGACGGCAGCGACTCGGCGTTGCGCCGCGCCGCCGGCATCGCCTCCACGCAATGGAACTACGGCCAGACCGCGATCGTGTGCACCATGGGTCACGAGCAGGCGCATCGCGGCGTGGCGCACGAGCGCTTCCTGCCCGCGGGGCCGTTCGCGGTGCTGCCGATGACCGACGATCCCGCGCACGGCCACCGCTCGTCGATCGTTTGGACCGAAAAGACGGGCCTGGTGCCGGCGATGCTGGCGCGGTCCGACGGCGATTTTTCGCTCGAGCTGTTTCGCCGGTTCGGGCCATGGCTCGGCGATGTGCGCGTGATCGGCGGGCGCTGGAGCTATCCGCTCCGCTTCGCGCACGCCGAAACCTACATCAAGCCGCGTTTCGCGCTGGTCGGCGATGCCGCGCACACGATGCATCCGATCGCGGGGCAGGGGCTCAACATCGGCCTGCGCGACGTGGCCGCGCTGGCCGAGGTCCTGGTCGAAGCGAAGCGGCTCGGCCTCGACATCGGCTCGCCGGCGGTGCTCGAGCGCTATCGGCGCTGGCGGCGCTTCGACAACCAGCTGCTGCTGAGCGTGACCGATTCGCTGAACTGGCTGTTCTCGAACGATCTCGGTCCGGTGCGCGTGCTGCGCGATCTCGGCATGGCGGCCGTCAACCGCATGGGGCCGCTGAAGCGCCTATTCATGCGTCACGCGATGGGCACCGCCGGCGACCTGCCGCGCCTCCTGCGCGGCGAGGCGTTGTAAGCGTATGGGGGAGGGGCCCGAGACGCGGTTCGAGGGGCGCTGCCACTGCGGCGCGCTGACGGTCGCCTTCACCACGCGGCGCGCGCTCGCCGAGCTGCCATTGCGCGAATGCCAGTGCAGCTTCTGCCGGAAGCACGGGGCGCGCACCACCTCGGATCCCGACGGCTGGGCCGAGATTCGCGCCGGCGACGCGAAGGCGCTCACGCGCTACCGCTTCGGGCTCGGAATCGCGGACTATCTCGTCTGCGCGCGCTGCGGCGTCTATGTCGCGGCGGTGATGGAGGAGGAGGGGCGCGCCTGCGCGATCGTCAACGTCAACGCGTTCGCCGACGCCTCGGGCTTCCGCCACCCGCCGACGCCCATGGTCTACGACCACGAAACCGAGGACCAGCGCCGCGCACGCCGCCGCAAGCTCTGGACGCCGGCGGCGATCGTCGAAACCTGAGGCGCCCCAAGCGATCCTAAGAGCACGGGCCTGGAATGTGGCTCGCGACTTTGGCGTCGGCGCAGGCGCTGCATGCGTTGCCGTAGGTCTGGCGCGAGCCGTCGCGGCGCGTGCCGCAGACCGGCCGATACTCGCGCGTGCACACCTGCGGCCGCGGCGCGGCGCAGGCGGCTTGTCCGGGCGGAGGAGGGGGCTGGGCCGGCGGCGTCTGCTGGGTGCAGGCCGGGGCCGCAACGGCGAGCAGCAGCGCGAGCGCGAGGCGTTTCATCGGCCATATGCTATGCCTCGACCCCCACAACGCAAGTCGGATGCCATGGCCGCTCCGGTGATCGAAACCGAACGCCTCCTGCTGCGCCCGCCCCAAGCCGCGGACTGCGAGCCCTGGGCGGACTTCATGGCCGATGCGGACGTGCAGCATTTTCTCGGCGGCGCGCAGCCGCGGCCGGTCGCGTGGCGTGGCCTCTGCACGATGGCGGGGGCATGGGCGCTGTTCGGCTTCGCGATGTTTTCGGTGGTCGAGAAGGCCAGCAGGCGCTGGATCGGGCGGCTCGGCCCCTGGCAACCCGCGGGCTGGCCCGGCCCCGAGGTCGGCTGGGGCCTGGTCCGCGAGGCCTGGGGCAGGGGCTACGCGACCGAGGGCGCGGCGGCGGCGATCGACTGGGCCTTCGCCAATCTCGGCTGGACCGAGGTGATCCACTGCATCGACGCCGGCAACATCGCCTCGCAGAAGGTCGCGCGGCGGCTGGGCTCGGGCTACTTGCGCGAAGGCGAACTGCCGCCGCCCATCCAGACAAGAACGCAAATCTGGGGGCAAAGCCGGGAGCAGTGGCGGGCGCGGAAGTAGCGGCGCCTCAGCGCGCCTTGGGGTCGCGCTTCAAGCCGCGCTTCTCGACCTCGGCGAGGTACTGCGCCCACAGCGCGTCCTGGTTCTCGCCGAGGCCATAGAGATACTCCCACGAATAGATGCCGGTATCGTGGAGATCGTCGAACTTGATCTTGATCGCGTAGTTGCCGACGGGCTCGATCTCGAGGATGCCGACGTGCTGGCGACCGGAGACGATCTGCTTCTGCGACGGCCCGTGGCCCTGCACTTCGGCCGAGGGGCTCTCGACGCGCAGGAATTCCGCCGGATAGGAAAAGCGCGCGCCGTCGTCGAAATCGACCTCGAGGCGCTTCTCCGCCTTCTTCAAGCGGATTTCCGTCGGCCAGTGCTTGGTGCCGTAGGACATTCTAGCGTCAATTCCGAGTGTGCGTTCCTGTCTCTAGGCGGCCACATTCCGCCGCCGCGAGGCGTTGGGTGCCAACTTTTCGAGCCTCGGCTCGCGCATTTAGATAAGTCGCAATCGTCGAATTCTTCTCGATACCGATGCCCCGTCGATAGCAACTCGCCAACGCGCGCAAGGCCTCTGGCCTGTCAGAATGCGCAGCTTCTTGAATTAACTTGAAAGCAAAGGCAGGTTCGCGAACGACTCCGATTCCGGGAAGATGCATCTTGCCCAAGTACAACTTACCCAACCATGACTCTTTTTCAGCCGCCCTCTCAAAGAAGCGCAGTGCTGCAGGCAAGTCGACGGCTGGATGCGATTTCCACTTCAATCCCCCTTTGCGCTTCCAACGGAATGACAGAGACCAACCAATGCGATTGAGGGCGCTGCTAGACTGAGGGCTACCTCGGCTGTACCGCCGGATATCGTCGTCGTTCTTGAACCAACCCGGGACTGTAGCCTCGAAGGGCGCGACCGCCCCTTCTTGGTCTAGGTGAACGATGGAAACGTCAACTTGGCTAGGATCATCAGGATTTCTTCGCCAGAGTGCTGGAGCGTGACCAAACACATTGGACGGCAGGCACAGAAATGTCCCAGCGAGCCGTGGCTCATCGACGGTAAAAAACAATCGATCAAAACCGGGGCCGCGTTCTACCCGTTTTGGGATCAGCGGCTGCCATTTGGTGGGATCGACGTCAACGCACGGGATACGCAGCCGTACTAGACGAGGCGCCAGGATTCTGGGGCCCCTCCCTGGTGGATCCCTCGTGTCCGTACATGGATGCTTTGGCCAGGGCCATCCAAGAGGATGGTCGAAGAATACCCGGCCGCCGTATGGCGATTGATAAAAGATTACGTCGTCGCCGCATTTCGGGCATCGCGCGTTAGGATTGACATAGCTGTCAATCCGGGGGCGTCGATCCCAAGTCCAATTGAGACCATCGGGTGATGGCGCGCCGCTACGCGCTTTCGCGATCCCGTGGTTACCGTGACCGCCCCCAGTGTCTCCGCCCCAGCCGCAGTTGCAGCCCGCATAATGATTCCAAGCATTGCATCCCATCGAGCCGCTCTCCGATGTCGGGCGACTTCATCCTTAGATGCGCTCAATGGTTGTCCGCCAATGGGCCGGCATTATGGTCAAAATTTCGCAAAGTCGTGACTGTAGGCGCGTCGCCGGAACGCTGTCTCAGCGCGTCTACTCCGTCACCTTGAGCGGCCGCGCTTCGTCTTGGAGCATGATCGGAATGCCGTCGCGGATCGGGTAGGCGAGGCCGGCCGCGTCGGAGATCAGCTCCTGCTTCTCGGCATCGTAGCGCAGCCGCGTGTGGGTCACCGGGCAGACGAGAATCTCGAGCAGCTTCGGATCGACCTGGCCGCCGCGCGCTTCGGCAGGGCGCGCTTCGGGCGGGCGGCTTTCGGTTGCCGGTTCGGGCGGTTTCTGGTCGGCCATGGCGCTCAGTTCATCCTGTGCGGTTGCCCACCTTTGCCGAGGCCGCGCCCCATGGCAAGCAGCGAAGTGAGCACGCGCCCGCGCTCGGCGGCGTCGGCCGCCTCGAGCAGCGCCTGCTTCTCGATCGGCGTGAACGGACACATGGCGGCCAACAGCACGACGAGGTCGGCCGTGCAGGTCCCCTCGACGGCCTTCCAGTCGGCGGAGAAATCGTTGCGCGAGAGGTAGGACTTGAGCGCCGCGATCAGCGCGGCGCGGTCGAAGACGCTTTCGGCCGGCGCGTCGAAGTCCGCGCGATAGGACGACCATTGCGCCTCGACGCGGCGATAGCCGCGCAGCGGCGGGACCTCGCGCCGGACATCGAAACGGCAGATGCCGGTGAGGTTGATGAGATAGCGGCCGTCGCTGGTTTCGGTGAACGAGGTAATCTTGCCGACGCAGCCGGTCTTGTGCAGCTCGGGCTTGTCGTCGGCCAGGATGCGTTCTCGTGCCTTGGGCTGGATCATGCCGATGAGGCGCGCGCCGCCCATCGCGTCCTCGGTCATGGCGCGATAGCGCGGCTCGAAGATGTTGAGCGGCAGCTGCCCGCCCGGGAGCAGCAGCGCGCCCTGGAGCGGGAACACCGCCAGCACCGTCGGCAGATCCACGGGCCTCAGGGACGCCATCGAGCCTCCCTTGCCAATGCGGGGGTCGTACCGCTCAGGAAAATAGGATCGCCGACAGGCCGCGGCGACCCTTGACCGTAACTTCGTTGCCGGGGCCGAGCGCCTCGAAGATCTTGATCAGTTCCTTGCGCGCTGCATCCTCGTTCCAGTCGCGCTTGCGCTTGACGATCTCCAGCAGCTGCTGAATGGCGCCATCGGCGTGGCCGCCGGCATAGAGCGCGAGCGCCAAGTCGTAGCGCGCCTGGTGATCGTTCGGGTCCTTGGCGACCTTGGCTTCGAACGCGCCGAGATCGCCCGGCTTCGCGCCGGCCTTGGCCGCCCGCTCGGCCAAGTCGAGGGCGGCTTTCGCGGCATCGTAGTCGGCGCCCTTCTTGGCCTCCTCGGGCAGCTCGTCGAGCATCTGCTTGGCTTGGTCCGCCTCGCCGAGCGCCACCGCTGCGCGCGCGAGCCCGAGCCGCGCCGGTACATTGTCGGGCTCCTGATCGAGGATGCGCGCATAGAGGCTCGCGGCCGTGCCAGCGTCTCCCTTGTTGAGCGCCTCCTTGGCCGTAGCCAGCGCCTGATCGAGCTGCGAGGGGCCGCGCGCGGCCGCGCCGCCTTTCGCCAGCCCCTCGATGAACTGCTTCAGTTGGCTCTCGGGCAGGGCGCCCACGAAGCCGTCGACGGGCCGGCCGTCGCGGAACGCGAACACCGCCGGGATCGACTGAATGCGGAATTGCGCCGCCAGCGCCTGGTTCTTGTCGACGTCGAGCTTCACCAGCTTGACCGCGCCCTTGGCGGCCTTGACGAGGCGCTCGATCAGCGGCCCCAGCGTCTTGCACGGCCCGCACCACGGCGCCCAGAAATCGACGATCACCGGCTGGCGCTTCGATTCCTCGATCACGTCCTTGGCGAAGTTCTTGGTGTCGGTGTCCTTGACCAGCGCGCCGCCGCCGGTTCCGTTTCCCGCGGCGGCCTTGTCGCCGCCAATGATCGTCTGCATCGCGTGAATGCCCTGATTGTCGGCTGCCGTCCGCTGCGAAACATAGGGAGCGATCCCGGTTCCGGTACGGCGGGCGGCGTCGGAATGTGGTGGGCCTGGCGGAGGGGATCGGAGCCTGGCCCGAATGCGCGGAAGATGGCCGCTGGCGGGGCGATATACAAGCCCTGGGCGGGCAGGGAGAGGGGCATGGATTTGGCTGGCCCGAGAGGGTCGCGAGGGACCGCTCGTGCTACGCGAATGGCGCGGGCCCGGCGCCGAAACCAAACAAGGCGGCCGTCATCCCGACCGGAGCGCGGTGTCTTCACCGCGCGGAGTGGAGGGATCGCATGCCGATGGGCGCGCGATCCCTCCACTCCGCACGGCGCAAAGAGCGTCGTGCTCCGGTCGGGATGACGCTCCGGAAAAGTTAGTGGGCTGGGCTTTGCGACACCGCCCGTGCCGGAAGGGCTAGAATTCGCGGCGTGTGGCCGATGGCGGCAGCGAAGCGCAGGAAATCTTCTCGCCCGATCGCGGTCGTGGCCGCATTGGTGAGCGGGTGGAAATTGAGGACATCGTGCCGCAGCAGGCCTTCGTCGAGCACCAAGGCGACCTCGCCGCCCGCGTCGTTCGCGAGGCCGAACGGCGTCACCGCGCCGGGCTCGACGCCGAGATGGCGCATGAGGCGCTCGGGCGAGCCGAACGAGACGCGCCCCTGCGCGCCCAGGGCGGCGCCGAGGCTCTTCAAGTCGATGGCGCGGTCCTCCTCGGCCGTCACCAGCCACATGCGGTCCTTCTTGTCCTTCAAGAAGAGGTTCTTGGTGTGCCCGCCGGGCAGCTCGCCGCGCAACGATCTGCTCTGTTCCACGGTGAAGAGGGGCGGGTGCCGCACGGTGGTCGTGCGGATCGCGAGCGCGTCGAGCTTCGCGAACAATTCGTCGGGCGAGAGCGGCATGCCCTTGCCCTATCGCCTTCCGCTGCGCCGCGAAAGTGCCTTGAAAAGAGTCGGCCCGCGGCTAATATCCGCGCCCTTGCCGCCGTTCCGGCCAGAGCCGGAACTTAGACGCCCGCCGTGGAGCGCGGGAGTAGCTCAGTGGTAGAGCATCACGTTGCCAACGTGAGGGTCGCGGGTTCAAGTCCCGTCTCCCGCTCCAAATTTGGATCAGCGTCAGAGCCGCCTTGGGGCGGCTTTTCTTTGGTAGATCGCTCGGCTCCGTTCCCGCCTTGCCTTTTCGTGCGGCGCCGGTCCGGACTATCGTGTCACGCAGGCGTCGCATTGTGCGCCCAGAGTTTGATTGGGCGGCGCGTGCGCGCCGCGGCGGAGGGGCGTAGGATTGGGCCATGGACAAACCGATCAAAGGGTTCACGCGCCACAAGAGCCATCTGCACGCCAAGGGCGCACTGATCGAGGCCGCCGTCGCGCGTACCGGCGATGCGGCGCTCGGCCACTTCATCCACCAGCTCTATGCGCATGTCTCGGGCCGCGATCTCGAGGGGCGGACCGCGGAAGAGCTTCACGCCGGTGCCATAGCGCTCTGGGCGCACGGCGCCTTGCGCAAGCCGGGCGCCCCCAAGATCGCGACCGCGAACCCGCCCAAGGCGCGGCGCACGGTGGTCGACATCGTCAACGACGACATGCCGTTCCTGGTGGATTCGATCGGCGCCGACCTCGCGCGGCAGGGATTTTCGGTGCACCTGCTCATCCACCCGATCCTGCGCGTGAACCGCGACGGGGCGGGCAAGCTCATCGAGGTCGCCCGCGCCGCGTCTGCGGAAGCTGCCGCCGAATCGTGGATGCGCATCGAGATCGATCAGTGCCTCGACGAGGCCCGCCTGGCCGAACTCGCGCGCGGTCTCGAGCGGGTACTCGCCGACGTGCGCGCCGCGGTCGAGGATTGGAAGCCGATGCTGGCCCGCGCCGGGGCGATCCTGCGCGAGCTCTCGGATCACCCGCCGCGGCTCGCCGCCTACGAGATCGACGAAGCCAAGGATTTCCTGCGCTGGCTGACCGAGGACAATTTCACCTTCCTCGGTTACCGCGAATACGCGTTGAGCGGCGCCGGCGACGATGCCCGCTTCAAGGTGATGCCGAAGTCCGGCCTCGGCATTCTGCGCAGCGAAGAGGCCACCGCCTTCGAGGCGCTCGGCGAGAACGCGGCGCTGCCGCCCGACGTGCGCGCGTTCCTGACCGCGCCGCTGCTGCTCCAGGTCCACAAGGCGGATCGGCGTTCGACCGTGCACCGCCCCGTGCATCTCGACGCGATCAGCATCAAGACCTTCGACAAGGCCGGCGAGGTTGCCGGCGAACACGTCTTCGTCGGCCTCTTCACCTCGATGGTCTATGTGCGCTCGCCGCGCAACATCCCGCTGCTGAAGTCGAAGATCGAGCGGGTGCTGGCGCGCTCGGACCTGCCGCCCGGCAGCCACGATGCCAAGGCGCTCGAGCACGTCCTGCTGACTTATCCGCGCGACGAACTGTTCCAGATCGGCGACGACGACCTCTTCCGCATCTCGACCGGCATCCTCGAGCTGCAGGACCGCCAGCGCGTCGCGCTGTTCCTGCGCTTCGATCCGTTCCAGCGCTTCGTCTCGGCGCTGGTCTACGTGCCGCGCGACCGCCACTCGACCGAGCTGCGCCAGAAGTTCCAGGCCATCATCGAGCACGAGCTGAAGGGCCATGTCGCCGCCTACTACACGACGATGGCCGACGACGTGCCGACCGCGCGCGTGCATTTCATCGTCGGGACGCGGGGCGGCGGCGCCGTCGAGATCGAAGAGGCGGCGCTCGAGGCCAAGCTCGCCGAGGCGGCGCGCACCTGGGACGAGCGCCTGCGCGATGCGCTCGCCGGCGCGCAGGGCGAGGCGGCGGGGCTGGCGCTGCTCGAACGCTACGCCAAGGCGTTCCCGGTCGGCTACATGGCCGACGTGGCGCCCGCCGACGCGGTCGCGGACATCGCGCGCATCGAGGCGGCGCAGGCCGGCGGCAAGCTCCAGATGAGCCTGCACCGCCGCGCCGGCGAAGCCGACCTCCGCTTCCGCCTCTACAACCGCAGCGTCCGCATCGCCCTCTCCGACGTGCTGCCGATGCTGGAGGCGATGGGCTTGAAGGTGATCGAGGAGGCGCAATACGTCGTCCGCCCCGCGGGCGGGGAGCCGGTGTGGATTCACGATTTCGGGTTGATGCCGCGCCGCGCGCTGGCGGCGAGCGCCGAAGAGCTGGCGCCGCGCTTCCACGAGGCGTTCGCGCAGGTGTGGTACGGCGCCGCGGAAAGCGACGGCTTCAACGAATTGGTGCTCTGCGCGGGCCTCGGCTGGCGCGAGATCAGCGTGCTGCGCGCCTATGCCAAATACCTCCGCCAGGCGGGGGCACCGTTCGGCCAGCGCCTGATCGAAGAGGCGCTGGCGAAGAACGGCGCCATCGCGCGGCTCCTCGCCGAGATTTTCCTCGCGCGCGCCGGCGCCGGCGAGGGTACCGAAGCGGCGCTCGCGGCCAAGATCACTTCCGCGCTCGAGGCCGTCACCAATCTCGACGAAGACCGCATCGTGCGCCGCTACGTCAATCTCATCCGCTCGACCCTGCGCACCAACTACCGCCAGCGCCGACCCGATGGGGGGTTCAAGCTTGCGCTCGCGTTCAAGTTCGACAGCCGCGAGCTCGAAGAGCTGCCGGCGCCGCGGCCGATGTTCGAAGTGTGGGTCTATTCCCCGCGCGTCGAAGGCATCCACCTGCGCTTCGGGCAGGTCGCGCGCGGCGGTATCCGTTGGTCCGACCGGCGCGACGATTTCCGCACCGAAATCCTCGCGCTGGTGAAGGCCCAGACGGTCAAGAACGCGGTGATCGTGCCGGTCGGCGCCAAGGGCGGTTTCGTCGTGAAACAGCCGCCGGCCGGCGGCGGACGCGAGGCGCTCCAGGCCGAGGGCATCGCCTGCTACCGGACCTTCATCCGCTCGCTGCTCGACATCACCGACAACATCAAGGGCGGCGCGATCGTGCCGCCCCAGGACGTGACGCGCCACGACGGCGACGACGCCTACCTCGTGGTGGCGGCCGACAAGGGCACCGCCACCTTCTCCGACATCGCCAACGCGATCTCGGCGGAATACGGGCACTGGCTCGGCGACGCTTTCGCGTCCGGCGGCTCGGCCGGCTACGACCACAAGAAGATGGGGATCACGGCCAAGGGCGCCTGGATATCGGTGATGCGCCATTTTCGCGAGATGGGCATCGACACGCAGAGCCAGGATTTCACCGTGGTCGGCGTCGGCGACATGTCGGGCGACGTCTTCGGCAACGGCATGCTGCTCTCGCCCCACATCCGCCTGCTCGCGGCGTTCGACCACCGCCACATCTTCGTCGATCCCGAGCCCGATTCGGCCAAGAGCTTCGCCGAGCGCCAGCGCCTGTTCGGCCTGCCGCGCTCGTCCTGGGCCGACTACGGCAAGGGGCTGATCTCGAAGGGCGGCGGCGTGTTCGAGCGCGGCGCCAAGGCCGTGCCGATCTCGCCCGAGATGAAGCGCCGCTTCGGCATCGAGACGGATTCGCTCTCGCCGGTCAATCTCATGCGCGCGCTCCTCACCGCCGAGTGCGACCTGCTCTATTTCGGCGGCATCGGCACCTACGTGAAGGCGTCCGACGAGCGCAACGCCGATGCCGGCGACCGCGCCAACGACGCGCTGCGCGTCGACGGGCGCGAGATTCGCGCCAAGGTGATCGGCGAGGGCGCCAATCTCGGGATGACGCAGAAGGGGCGCGTCGAGTACGCGCGGCTGGGGGCGGGCGGCAAGGGCGGGCGGCTCAACACCGACGCCATCGACAATTCCGCCGGCGTCGACTGCTCGGACCATGAGGTCAACATCAAGATCCTGCTCTCGCAGCCGGCAGCCGAGGGCAAACTCACGCCGGCCGCGCGCGACGCGCTCTTGTCAGATATGACCGATGAAGTCGGCGCGCTGGTGCTGCGCGACAACTATCTGCAGACCACGTCGCTCTCGGTGTCGAACCAGATCGCGGCGCCCACGCTCGACCGCCAGTGGCGCTTCATGAAGGCGCTCGAGAAGAGCGGGCGTCTCGACCGCGCGGTCGAATTCCTGCCGGACGACGAGAGCCTGGCCGAGCGTCAGGCCGCGGGCGAGGGGCTGACACGGCCGGAAATGGCCGTGCTGCTCGCCTACGCCAAGATCGCGCTCTACGACGCGCTGCTGAATTCGGATCTGCCCGACGACGCGCATCTGGCCGGCGATCTTCTGCGCTATTTTCCGCAGATGCTGCAGGACCGCTATCGCGAGGCGGCGCTCGCGCATCGCCTGCGGCGCGAGATCGTAGCGACGTACACGACGAACAGCATCATCAACCGCGCCGGCATCACCTTCATTCACGAGGTGGAGGGCGAAACCGGCGTGGCGCCGCCCGACATCGCGCGAGGCTACATCCTAGGCCGCGACGCGTTCGACATGCGCGCGATGTGGGCCGGCATCGAGGCGCACGACGGCAAGATGCCGGCCGAGCGACAGGTGAAGGCGCTTCTGGAAGTCGGCCGCTTCGCCAAGGTCGCCACGAAATGGTTCCTGCAGCACGCCCAGCGCCCAATCGCGATGGCCGCCGAGATCGAGCGCTATCGCGTGCCGCTCGCGGCGCTCGCCGAGGCGCTGCCGACGCTGCTGCCGGCGGATGCCGCCGCCGCGCTCGCCGCGGACATCGAGGCCGAGATCAAGGCCGGATTCGCGCCACCCCTGGCCGCGCGTCTCGCCTTGCTGCCGCGGCTGATCAGCCTGGCCGAAATCGTGCGTCTCGCCAACGCCGTCGGCCGCGATCCCGCATCGGTGGCGCGCGTCTATTTCCCGGTCGGCGCCCGGTTCGGGCTCGATTGGCTGCGCGAGACGGCGTCCGGCCTGCGCGTCGCCACCGCGCAGCATTGGGACAAGATGGCGCTGGCCGCGATCGTCGACGATATCTACGGCCACCAGTTCGCGCTGGCGCGCGCCGTCCTCGCGGCGGGGGAAGGCCCGGCGCCCGAGCGCGTCGAGGCGTGGACGAAGCAGCGCAGCGCGCTCGTCGCGCAAACCGCGAAGCTCGTCGACGATCTGCGCATGGCCGGCACCACCGACCTCGCGATGCTCGCTGTCGCGAACCGCCAGCTCCGGGCGCTTGCGGGCGGGTAGGGGCGGAAAGAACTTCTCTTCCCCCGCCTGCGGGGGAAGCCGGATGGCGGTCAGCGAGCGGGTACAGCGTCGACGGTTTTCTCGCGTCGGCACCCCCATCCAACCTTCCCCGCCAAGCGCGGGGGAGGCTTCTACCTCACCCGCCCCACGGCCGCTTGCCGCCGGGTGCCTCGGCGGCGCGGGCGGCAGGGGCGGGATCGCCCTCGACGCGGACGGCCGTGCCGGTCGCGACCACCATCAGCATCGAGTTGTTGGAGCCGATCGCCTCGTAGGAAAGATCGACGCCGATCACGGCGTTGGCGCCGTAGTCCTGCGCCTGCGCGATCATTTCGTCGATGGCCGCAGCCTTGGCCTTGCGGAGTTCCTGCTCGTAGGCCTTGGAGCGGCCGCCGACGATGTCGCGGATGCCGGCGAACAGGTCCTTGAAGATGTTGGCGCCCAGGATCGCCTCGCCGCTGACGATGCCAAAATAGTCCTTGATCTTGCGGTCCTGCAGCGTGTTGGTGGTGGTGACGAGCATCGCGGCCGATCCTTTCCCGGGTTCAGGCGCCAGATATTGGAAGGCCGCGGCGCCTGCGCAAGGCGCAGTCCGTGCGCGGATCTCGCGTAGTCTCTACCCCACCACGCGATAGCGGGGCAAAATCGAGAGACCATCGACAGCCCGGCTCGATGCGATCGGCCGGACCAAGCCGAACCAGGGGAGGCCGAGATCGTCATGAGCACCGAAGCGGCGGCAGCGCTCGCGGCGCCATCCTCCGGCGTCGCGGCGCCCGGCGTGCGCCGGCGCGCGATCTTTGCCTGGTGCCTTTATGACTGGGCGAACTCGCCCTACATCACGCTCGTCACCACCTTCGTCTTCTCCACCTATTTCACGCAGGGCGTGGCGCCCACGCCCGAGAAAGGCGCCGCGTGGTGGGGCTGGACGATGGGCGCCTCGGCCATCGTCATCGCGCTGGCGAGCCCGGTCCTGGGCGCCATCGCGGACCGCGGCGGGCGGCGAAAGCCCTGGCTCTTGACGCTCAGCCTCATCATCGCCGCCGCCTCGCTGGCGCTCTGGTGGGCCGAGCCCGGCGGCGGCTCGGTGGCGCTTTCGCTCGTTTGTGTGTCGGTCTCGATCATCGCGTTCGAGATCAGCATGTCGTTCTACAACGCGATGCTGCCGGGCCTCGTGAAACCCTCTCATGTGGGGCGCGTCTCGGGCTGGGGCTGGGGCCTGGGCTATCTCGGCGGCCTCACCTGCCTCGCGCTTTCGCTGTTCGTCTTCATACAGCCGGAAACGCCGCCGCTGGGGCTCGACAAGAAAACCGCCGAGCACGTGCGCACGGTCGGCCCGCTGGTCGCGATCTGGCTCGTGCTGTTCAGCCTGCCGTTGTTCGTGCTGACCCCCGACATCGCCGGCGAGCGCGTGCCGGCCGGCCGCGCGATTCGCGAGGGACTGAAGCAGCTTGCCGATACGGCGCGCGAGGTGCGCAAGTACAGGGAGATCGTGCGCTACCTCATTGCCCGGCTGCTCTTCATGGAGGGGATCAACACGCTGTTCATCTTCGGCGGAATCTACGCCGCGGCTGAATTCGGGTTGAAGGAACATCAGATCATCGTCTTCGGCATTCTGCTCAACGTCACCGCGGCCGCCGGAGCTTTCGGCTTCGCGTGGATGGACGATCTCGTCGGCTCCAAGCCCACAATTCTCCTTGGCGTGTTCGCCATCTTTCTGCTCGGCATTCCTCTGCTGTTGATCACCAGCACGCTTTGGTTCTGGATCCTCGGCGCTGCGATCGGGCTCTTCTTCGGCCCTGTGCAGGCGGCGGCGCGGAGCCTGATGGCGCGCATGGCGCCGCCCGGCAAGGAGACCGAGATGTTCGGCCTCCTCACCTTGAGCGGCAAGGCGATCTCGTTCCTGGGGCCGATCACGGTGGCGACGGTCATCGATCTCACCGGCGATCAGCGCCTCGGCATGGCGACGGTGCTGCCCTACATCTTCGTCGGCGGCATTCTGATGGCGATCGTGAGAGCACCGCGGCCGGCGCGGGCTTGAGCCAGCCGATCGGAAAGACATGACCGAACGCTACGATCTCGCCATCGCCGGCGCGGGCTTCGCGGGCCTCGTCGCGGCACGCCGCGCGGCTGAGCGCGGCCTGAGGGTCGTCGTGCTCGAGCGCAGGGCGGAGCCCGGCCGCCCGGTGCACACGACCGGCATCCTGGTCAAGGAAGCGTTCGATCTCTTGACGACGCAGGTCGGCGCCATACCGCCCGAGTTGTGGCGCGCGGTGCCGGGAATCCGGCTCTATGCGCCGTCGTTGAAGCGCACCGATCTGTTCTCGCCCGGCTACCAGTTTTACGCCACCGATACGCCGGCCCTGCTGCGCTGGCTTGCGGGCGAAGCAAGGCGCGCCGGCGCCGAATTGCGCTATGCGACGCCTCTTCGAACGGGCGCGCAGGAGAGCGGCGCGGTGCGCCTCGGCGCCGGTGCCACCATAGAAGCCCGGTGGCTTCTCGGCGCCGATGGAGCGAGGTCCACGGTGGCGGAGCTGTTCAGGCTCGGGCGCAATCGGCGCTTCCTCGTCGGGCTCGAGGCCGAGTTCGCGGGCGTGCTCGGCGTCGACACGCGCCTCCTCCACACTTTTCTCGACCGCGCGCTGGCGCCCGGATATATCGGCTGGGTCGTGCCGGGCTGCGGCGTCACGCAGGTCGGCATCGCCGCCAAGCGCGCCGACCGCCCGGAATTCGAGGCGTTCCTCGCGCGCATGAAGGCGCTGTTCGATTTCCGCAACGCCGAGCTCGTCGCGCGGCGCAGCGGCGCCATCCCGGTGGGCGGCGTGGTGCGGCCGGCGGGCGCGGGGCGCGTAATCCTCGTCGGCGATGCGGCCGGCATGGTCTCGCCGCTCACGGCCGGCGGCATCTTCACCGCGCTCGACTTCGGCGCGCGGGCGGCCGATGCGATCGCGGATCATCTCGCGGGGCGAGCCCCCGATCCGGCGCTCGCCCTGCCGCGCCAGTATCCGAAATTCCGCGCCAAGCGCTGGCTGCGCCGCGCGCTCGACCTGGGCCCGCCCAACTGGCTCGTGAACCTCCTGATCGGCACGGCGCCGATGCAGGCGCTGGCCCGCCTCGTCTACTTCCACTCGAAGGGCTTGGGATCGAAAGCCGCGTGGAAGGACGTGGCGCGGCGCGAGAACACGTAAGCCCCGGGACCGCGCGGCTCCAGCCGCGCCCTTCCTCGCCGCCGCAAGAGAGCGCGCCTGAAGGCGCGCGGTCCCGGCGCCCCCCGCATCAGATTCTCTACTTCGCCTTCAACAAATCGCGGATCTCGCCCAGCAGCTTCTGGTCCTCGGTCGGGCCGGGAGGTGAGGTGGGCTTTGCCTCCTCCTTCTTGCGCAGATGGTTGAAGCCCTTGACGACGAGGAAGATGCAGAAGGCGACGATCAGGAAATCGATGATGTGATTGATGAAGATGCCGACCTTCATGATCACCGCGGTCTTGGGGTCGCCGCCGACCGCCTGTTTCAGCGTTACTCCGATGTTGGAGAAGTCGATGCCGCCGAGCAGCATGCCGATGGGCGGCATCAGCACGTCGTTGACGAACGAGGCGACGATCTTGCCGAACGCCGCGCCGATGATGACGCCAACGGCAAGGTCGACGACACTCCCGCGATTGATGAAATCCCGGAATTCTTTGACCATCGACATGGGCACTCTCCCCAGCGTGTGTGCACTGTTCCCCGATACATTCGCCGAATCGCCGACGCTGCGGAAGGCAAATCCGCGCAGCGTCCGCAGCTAAACGAACGCTCGGCAGCGCGACGATCAGTGGCGGAAGTGCCGCTGGCCGGTGAAGACCATGGCGAGTCCCTTGTCGTCGGCGGCCTTGATCACCTCGTCGTCGCGCACCGAGCCGCCGGGCTGGATCACGGCGGTGGCGCCGGCCTCGGCCGCGGCGAGAAGGCCGTCGGCGAACGGGAAGAACGCGTCCGAGGCCGCGACCGAGCCGACCACAGGGTTGGCGTTCTTGCCCGCGGCCTTGGCAGCCTCCGCGCCTTTCCACACCGCGATGCGCGCCGAGTCGATCCGGCTCATCTGTCCGGCGCCGATGCCGACGGTGGCGCGGTCCTTGGCGTAGACGATGGCGTTCGACTTCACGTGCTTGCAGACGGTGAACGCGAACATGAGGTCCGCGAGTTCGGTCTTGGTCGGCAGACGCTTGGTCACGACCTTGAGCTCCCCTTCGATCACCGAGCGGTCGCGGCTCTGCACGAGATATCCGCCCGAGAGCGAGCGGACGACCCAGCCCTCGTCCTCGGGGTTGGGCATGCGGCCGGTGAGGAGCAGGCGGAGGCCCTTCTTTTTCGCCAGGATTGCCTTCGCGGCGTCGTCGGCGTCGGGCGCGATGATCAGCTCGGAGAAGATCTCGGCGATCTTGGCCGCGGCGGCACGGTCCAGCGCGCGGTTCAGCGCGATGATGCCGCCGAACGCACTCACCGGATCGCAGGCGAGCGCCTTGTCCCAGGCATCGGCGCACGAGTCGGCCGTGGCCACGCCGCAGGGATTGGCGTGCTTGACGATCACGATCGCGGGCCGGTTGAATTCGGCCGCCAGCTCGTAGGCTGCGTCGGCGTCGTTCAAGTTGTTGAACGAAAGCTCCTTGCCCTGAACTTGCGCGGCGGTGGCGATGCCCGGCCGCCCGCTGCCATCGGTGTAGAAGGCCGCCCGCTGATGCGGGTTCTCGCCGTAGCGCAGCGCCTGCCGCAGCACGCCGGCGAGCACGAGGCGCTCCGGGAACTCGTCGCCGCGCGCGCGCGCGAACCACTGCGAGATCGCGGCATCGTAGGCGCCGGTGCGCGCGTAGGCCGTGGCGGCGAGGCGCTTCTTCAGCTCGGCGCTGACCGCGCCGCCATTCGCCTTCATGTCGTCGACGAGCACCGCATAGTCGGCGGGGTCGGTGACGACGGCGACGAAGTCGTGATTCTTGGCCGCCGCGCGGATCAGCGCCGGCCCGCCGATGTCGATGTTCTCGATGCACTCTTCGAAGGCGGCGCCTTTGGCGACGGTCGCTTCGAACGGATAGAGATTGACGACGACGAGGTCGATCGGCTTGATGCCGTGCTTCTGCATCGCGTCGAGATGGCCGGGCGCGTCGCGCCGCGCCAGGATGCCGCCATGGACCTTGGGCTGCAGCGTCTTCACGCGCCCGTCCATCATCTCGGGAAAACCGGTGTAGTCGGACACGTCGACGACCGGAACGCCCGCCGCGCGCAGCGCCTTCGCCGAGCCGCCGGTCGAGAGGAGCTCGACGCCGCGCGCGGCGAGGAATTTCCCCAGCTCCGCGAGCCCGGCCTTGTCGGAAACGGAAACGAGGGCGCGGCGGATGGGTGTGGGGTCGGTCATGCTTGATTTGCTTTGGCCAACAACCTAACAACCATGGTCGTCCCCGCGAAAGCGTCGCCTTCGCGTGGACGACAAGTTCTGGTGTGGCTTTAGTCGCAAGCGGCGCCAGCGATCAAGCCCGTCGGCGAATGCGCCTCACGGCGCGGCCGCGCTCTCGTCGGCGGCGCCGTTGGCGGCCGGGCGGTATTCCGGCACGAGGTGCTTCAACAGCGTCAGCGCCTCCGGCGTGGCGCCGGCGCGGGCGTGGCGCTCGAGATCGTCGAACGCGCGCGCCAAGAGCTTCAGGTCCGAGGTGCGCGGGCTTGCGAGCAGGATGGACTTGGTGCCGGTCGGAACCAGGTCCTCCTGCGCATGCAGCAACTCCTCGCGCAGCTTCTCGCCCGGGCGCAGGCCCGTGAACGCGATCTTGATGTCGCGCTCGGGCCTCTTGCCGGCGAGGCGGATCATCTGGCGCGCGAGCTCCACGATCTTCACCGGCTGGCCCATGTCCAGCACGAAGACTTTGCCGCTGAAGCGCCGGTCGCCGGCGCCCGCGGCCGAGGCCATCAGCACGAGCTCAACGGCCTCGCGTACGGTCATGAAGTAGCGGTCGACGTCCGGATGCGTGACGGTCAGCGGCCCGCCCTCGGCCAATTGCTTCTGGAACAGCGGGACGACCGAGCCGGTCGAGCCGAGCACGTTGCCGAAGCGCACGACGACGAAGTGAGTGCCCCCGGTACCGGCGGGCAGGCCCGGCTTCTTCGCCTCGGCCAGGTCGAGCGCCTGGCAATATTGCTCGGCCAGGCGCTTGGTGGCGCCCATGACGCTCGTGGGGTTCACGGCCTTGTCGGTCGAAATTACAATCATCGCGCCGACGCCGTGCTTGACGCATGCGTCGGCCACGATGCGCGTGCCGATCGCGTTGGTGAGAACGCCCTCGTCGGGATGCACCTCCACCATCGGCACGTGCTTCAGCGCCGCGGCGTGGAAGACAATCTCGGGCCGTTCGGCGGCGACGAACGCGTTCAGCCGGCGCCCATCGCGCACGTCGGCCAACAGCGCCGCACGCGTCAGCCCGGCGTGGCGGCGCGAGAGCTCGAGGTCGATTTCATAGAGCTGGTATTCGGAGGAATCGAGCAGAGCCAGGCGGGCCGGCCCGAAATCGGAGATCTGGCGCACCAGCTCGCTGCCGATCGAGCCGCCGGCGCCGGTGACGAGCACGCGCTTGCCCGCGCAAAGCGCCCGCATCGCGGGGCGGTCGAGCACGGTCTGGGGGCGGCCGAGGAGGTCCTCGATCGCGATCGCCCGCAGCTCGATGCCATCTCCCGCTCCCTCGCGAAAATCGGTGGCGCGCGGCACCCGGGCCATCGTCATGCCGAGCGCATCGGCGCGCTCGAACAGCGCGCCCAGCTTCTCGCCGTCCACATCGGGTATCGTGATGATGAGGCGGCGCGGCTTCCGCCCACGCCGTTCGAGCCGCGCCACCACCCCGGCCAGCTCCTCCTCGGTTCCGAGAACGTCGATGCCGTGGATCCGCCGGCCCACCCGCGTGCCCTTGCGGGCGACGATGCCGACCGCCTCGTAGGGCGTGGTCGGCTGGCGGGCGAGGGCGCGCAGGAAAAGCTCCGCCTCGTCGCCGGCGCCATAGAGCAGCACGGGGATGCTGCGCCCGCGGTCGCGCTTCAGCACGTAGTCGACGCGCCGGTCACGCAGGATGCGGTAGGCGACGCGCGGGCCGGTCAAGAGAGCGACCAGCACCAGCCAAATGATCAAGATCTGCGAGCGCGGCAGGTCTTCGAGGCGGGTGAGCAGGAACTGCAGCGGCACGAAGATCAGCACGGCGATGGCCGTCGCCTTGACGATCGCGATCACGTCGTTGAGCGAGGCATAGCGCCAGATGCCGCGATAAAGCCCCATCGCCGCGAAGACCGCGCCGCAGCAGGCGACGAACACCGGCAGGCTCGTCGGCAGCAGGCGCTCTGCATAGTCGGCGAAGTTCACGCCGCCGAGGCGCAAATATAGCGCGACGACGAACGAAAGCGCCGCCATCACCACGTCGTGGGCGAGGGCGACGAAGGCCTGCGGCGAGCGGATCAAGTGCTGCATAAGGGCGCCCATACTAGCATGCCCGCCCAAGAGCCCAAGCGCTTCACCCGGCGCGGTTTTTCGCGGCCTCGAGGCGCGCCTCGCGCGAGCCGAAATAGCCGAGCAAAAGCGCCACGGCCACCGCGGCGGCAGCAAGCGCCAGCCACGACCAACCGAGCCCGGCGGCAGCCGCGAGCGCGATCAGAACGATGTTGACTGCGCCTATGCAGAACGAGACCTCGCCGTGCGAGAGCCCGCCCTGATGGGCGCGCTGATAGAAATGGCTCTTGTGCGCTTCCCAAAGCCGCTGCCCCGAGAAGAGGCGGACGGCGAGCACGAGCGTCGCGTCGGCCAGATAGTAGAGCGGCAGGATGAGCGCCGGCGCCCAATGCCCGGCAACTGCCGCCTGGATCAGGAGACCGCCGGCGATGTATCCGAGCGGCACGCTGCCGACGTCGCCCAGGAAGATCCGTGCGGGATGCCAATTCCAGAGGAGGAAGCCGATGGCGGCGCCGGCCAGCGCCAATCCGGCGAGGCCCTGTCCCGCCACCGAGCCCAAGGTCACGACCGCGAGCGCCACGAGGCCCACGCCGATGCAAGCCGTCTCCATGCCGGTGATGCCGTCGATGCCGTCCATGAAGTTGTAGAGATTCACGAACCACACCCAGGCGAGCGCAAGCGGAATCCCGACGAGCCAGGACGGAGCTCCGAGGCGATCGGCGAGCGGCCCGATGCCGATTGCGAAAAGGCCAGCCGCGACCGCGATGAGCTGCACCGCGAGGCGCAGGCGCCAGTCGGCGCCGCGCCGGTCGTCGAGCCACGAGACGGCCGCAAGGGCCGCCAGCGCCACGGTCAAAACGGCCGAGCGCCAGAGCGGCGCGCCGGACGCGATTTGGATCGCCGAGAGGGCCAGGACGAGCACCGCCACGACAACGATGCCCCCGCCGCGCGGGGTCGGGTTCTGGTGCGAGCTGCGCTCGTTCGGCCGATCGAGCACGGCGCGGGCGGCGAGCCAAGGCAACAGCAGCCGCACGCCCAGCGCGGTCGCCGCGAGCGGCAGCGTGAAGGCGAGGATGGCGGGCACCCAATGCGACATCGCGGGGGCTTATAGGCGCCGTCCCGCCAAATTGAAACGGGGGCCGCAGCCGCGCGCCTTCAGGCGCGCTCGGTCACGTCCGTGCGGGGGCTCAGGCGGCGACGGCTGCCGGGCTGATCGCGCGCGGCGGCGCCTCCTCCGTCACCAGCTCCTTCGGGAAAACGACCGTGACCCGCGTGCCCCGGCCGAGCACGCTCGCGATCACCAGCGAGCCTCCGTGCATTTCGGCGAAGCGCTTGCATAGCGGAAGGCCGAGGCCGGTATCGTGCCGGGCGCGCGCGAGCAGCGCCGAGCCGCGCCCGAACGGCTGCAGCACGCGCTTGGCATCCTCGGGCGACATGCCGACGCCGGTGTCGCGCACCGCGAGGGCGAGCGCGCCATCCTCGCCGAGCGACCAGCCGACGAAAACGCGTCCGCCCGGCTCGGTGAACTTGATGCCGTTGATGACGAGGTTGAGCAAGATCTGGCGCAGCAGCCGTGGATCAGCGCGGAGCGTGATTCCCGGCGCGCCGGCGTCAACCTCGACACCGATCCGGGCCGCGCGCGCCCGCTCGCGCACCGTCTGCACCGTGCTCACGGTGAATTCGCGCAGTCGCACGGGCTCTTCCTCCATCTTCCACTGGCCGGCCTCGACCTTGGCGAGATCGAGAACGTTGTTGACGACGTGGAGGAGATGCTGGCCGCTCACCGCGATGTCCTTGAGGTATTCGCGGTATTTCGGCGAGCCGATCGGCCCGAAGACCTCGCTCGACATCATCTCGGTGAAGCCGATGACGGCGTTCATCGGCGTGCGCAGCTCGTGGCTCATGTGTGCAAGGAATTCGGATTTGCTGCGGCTTGCGTGTTCGGCCGCGAACTGGGCCTCGATCGCACGGCGGCGTTCCGCTTCGAGGCGCTTGGCCTGCCGGTAGATCATCCCCGTGGCAATGGCGGCGGCCGCGATCGCCAGCAGCGCCAGGCTCCCCGTGAGGCGGATTCGGTTGTACCAGGGAGCGAGCGCCTTGGCCCGGGTCATGCTCACGACCGCCACCAGCGGGTGGCCGGTGACGGTCTGATAGCTGAAGATCCGGTCCTCGCGCGAGACTTCGGCCATGCCGCGAAACGTACCGTGGTCGGCCTTGGGCAGCTCTTCGCGGAACAGGCGCGTGTGCGCGTTGGTGCGGCCGACGCGCGATTCCGGATTCGGGTAGTGGGCAACGTAGGTGCCATCGCGCAGGTAGAGAGAGACACGCACGCTGGCCAGCGTGTGGTAACGTTTCAGGGACCGCTCGAGATAGGTCATGTTGAGAACGGCCACAGCGACCCCGGCGAAATCGCCCTGCGGGTCGACGATCCGGCGCGAGACGACGGAGATCAAACCGGCGAAGGTGCGCGCCTGCACGGGAGCGCTCATGAACATTCCGGCGTCGGGGCGCTCGACGTGGACGTGGAAATGCTCACGGTCACGGATGTTCAACTGTGGGGGGTTGGGGGATATCGAGGTCGCAACGCGCTCGCCGCGCGAATCGAACCAATTCAAGGCCTCGATGACATCCGTACCGCCCTTGATCGACTTGAGCATACGATAGCCGGTGTCGGTCGAGCGGCGGGGATCGGTCAGCCAGTCATCGTAGGCGAGGGCAGCGACGCGCAGGGTCTGATCGGTACCGGAAATGAGCTGCCGGGCCTGATCCGCGAGCAGCGCCGCCATGTTGCGAGTCTCGCGCCCCGCCGAATCCAACCGGTCATGGTAGCTGGTGACCGCGTCCAGGCCGAACGCGGACGCCACAGCGACGGCGAACAGGCCGCCGACACCGGAAATGAGGAGCCGCTCACGCATGCGGAGCCCGTTATTCGAATGTGCAGCGCTGAAATATCTTTTGATGTGGTAAATAACCTCTGAAAAGGCGCGGAAATATTCTGCTCGGCCTTGGGCCGCCCAAGGTCCTCAGCGGGGCGAGGCAAGGCCAAGTGCTGCGAGTTGGCGGGCGATCACGAGGTCCTCGCGAAAGAGCCGAAGCGCGCGCTCGCGTCCCTGGCCGCCCCAGGCGGCGCGGAGCCGCGGATCGGCCGCGAGGCGCCCGAGCGCAGCGGCCAGCGCCCCGGCATCGTTGACGGGCACGAGCGTCCCCGTGACGCCCTCGACGACTTCCTCGCGCGTGCCGCGAATGTCGGTGCCGACCACGGGCAAGCCCGCCATCATCGCCTCGATCACCGAACGCGGCATGCCCTCGCGGTGGGACGGCAGGCAGTAGATGTCGGCCGCGCGCAGGAGCGCGGGCACGTCGGCGCGGTAGCCCAAGAAGCGCACGCGCTGCCGCAAGACCGGATCGCTCTCCGCCGCGCGCACGGCCGCGTCGACGGGGCCGGCGTGGTCGCTCGCGAGGCGATCGCCGACGACCCAAAGCGTGGCCTCGACTCTCCGCATCCCCTCGATCATCTCGACATGGCCCTTCTCGGCCACGAGGCGCCCGACCATCAGGACAACAACGTCGTCATCGCCGGCACCGAGTTCGGCGCGCAGCGTCCGCCGTTCCGCGGCGTCGCGGGCGGGATGAAAGCGCGACGGGTCGACGCCGTTGCCGATGGCCGAGATCGGCCCCCGCGCAAGGCGCAAGCGCCGAGCCGTCGCCGCATCCTCCTCGGCCTGGGTGAACAGCACGTCGGTGATGCGCCCGGCGAGCCATTCGAGCGCTACGAACGGGGCGCGCTTCGGCCAGGCCATGCGGTCGTGGAAATAGAAGCCATGGGCGGTGTACACGATCCTGCGCACGCCGGCGCGCCAGGCGGCCCAGCGCCCGACCAGCGCCGCCACCGGCGTGTGCACGTGCACGATGTCGAAACGCTCGCGCTTCATCAGCGCCTTTAGGCGCCGCGCGCTGCCGAAGTGGCGCAAGAAATTGAACGAGCGTTCGATGGTGACGGGCTCGACGCGGAAGCCCTCGGCGCGGATCTTCGCCATGAACGGGCCGTCGCTGGCGATGCCGACGACCTCGTGGCCGGCCTCGCGCAGCGCGCGCATCAGCGGCAGGATGAAATGATAAAGCGTGAAATCGACCGCGCAGAGCTGGGCGATCTTCATGCGCCCGCCCTTGCCGCCGCGCCGCGCCGCGCCGCCCATTGCGTGAAGGCGACGAGGGTCCAGATCTTCTCCGAGGTATCGCGCCGGCCGCTTTCGAGCTCGGCGAGCCAGCGGCGCGGCGGTGCCGGGGCGATGCCGTGGCGCTCGAGCCCCTTGGCGTCGAGCGCCGTCTCCACCAGCGCGCGCAGCGGGCCGGCAAGCCAGAGCGCGACCGGCGTTTCGAAGCCCTTCTTGGGCCGCTTGAACACTTCCGCCGGCAGCGCGTCGGCGAACGCGCGACGCAGGATCGCCTTGCCCTCGCCGCGTTTCAGCTTCCAGGCGCCCGGCATCGCCGCCGCCGTCTCGACGACGCGATGGTCGAGGAACGGGCAGCGCACCTCGAGCGAATTCGCCATGCTCATGCGGTCGGCCTTGGTCAGCATGTCGCCGGGCAAGCCGAGTGCGATGTCGGCGAACAGCATCTTGTTGACCGCATCGCACCCGCCCGCGGCGCCGCGCAAGGCCTCGATGCGCGCCTCCAGCGCTGGAGCAGCCGGCAGCGGGCCCAGCAATTCGTCGAGCTCGCCCGGCGCCAGGAGGCGCATCCAACCGGCCTGGCGCTCCGCCGCTCGGCCGCCCGCATGCGCCACGAAACGGCGCAGGCGCCGCGCTTTTTCCGTCAGCGGATGGCCCTTGCTCTCAGGCAACAGATTCACGAGCGGCTCGATGACGCCGCGCCGGAGCGGCGCCGGCACTGCGCGATATCGCTCGGCCAACAGCTCGCCTTGATACTTGCGATAGCCGCCGAAGACCTCGTCGCCGCCGTCGCCCGACAGCGCCACGGTGACGTGCTGCCGCGTCGCGTGCGCGACGAGATAGGTCGGAATCGCGGAGCTGTCGGCGAACGGCTCGTCGAGCCCGTCGAAGACCGTCTTGATCGCGCCCAGCGCTTCGGCGGCGCTCACCGCGATCTCGGTGTGCTCGGTGCCGAGAAAATCCGCCACCTGCCGCGCCGCCGGCCGCTCCTCGTAATACTCGGGCGCTCCCTCGAACCCGACAGTGTAGGTGCGCACGCGGTTCGCGGCCTTGCGCATGCACGCGGCGACGATGGCGGAATCGATCCCGCCCGAGAGGAACGCGCCCACCGGCACATCGGCCACCAAGCGCTCGGCGACGGCGGTCTCGACGCGCTCGCGCAGCGCGCGTGCCGCGGCGGCTTCATCGGCAAGGCGCGGCATCTCCGCCGCGCCGAGGTCGTACCAGCGATCGAGCGTGAAGCCGGCCGGCGAAAGCACTGCAATATGGCCGGGCGGCAGTTTGAAAAAACCTTGGAGCGCCGTGGCCGGCTCGGGGATGTAGCGCAGCGTGAACAGCCAGCCGATCGCCGCGGGGTCGATCTCGCCGGCGCCGGCCAAGTGCTCGGCCGCCACGAGATCGGAGGCGAAGGCAAGGCGCGCGCCGGTCCGGCGATAGAGCAGCGGCTTCTTGCCGAACCGGTCGCGCGCGAGGACGAGCTCCTTGCGCGCCGGATCCCAAAGCGCCAACGCGAACATGCCCTGGAGCTTCGCCAGCAGGGCGTTCCGCCACTGGCGCCAGCCGGCAAGCAGCACTTCACTGTCGGAGTCGCTCGTGAAGCGGTGACCGAGCGCCGCAAGCTCGCCGCGCAGCGCCCGGTAGTTGTAGATCATGCCGTTGAAGACCAGCGCCGTCCCATCGCGCAGCATCGGCTGCGCGCCGGCCGGCGAGAGATCGACGATGGCGAGGCGGCGGTGGCCGAAGAGGCAGTGCGCGTCATCCCAGAGGCCTTCGCCGTCCGGCCCGCGCGGCGCCAATCGGTCGAGCGCGCGCCGCATGCGCGCCCGCGCATCGGCCCGGTCGATCCCGTCGAGATCGACGACGCCCGCGATTCCGCACATCAGCGCGCGCTCCGGCGGCGCGCGCCCGGCCTTGACCCTCGGCCGGGGCGCTTATAGACCGTCGCGAAAGCGGCGGCCCCTCCATGTCCTACCGCGGCAGACGCGTGCTCGTTACCGGCGCCGACGGATTCATCGGCTCGCATCTCGCCGAGGCCCTGGTGCGCGAGAATGCCGAGGTGACATCGCTCGCCCTCTACAACGCCTTCGACCGTTATGGCTGGCTCGACGAAGTCGACACCGAAGTGCGCTCGTCGATGAGCCTCGTGCGCGGCGACATCCGCGACGGCGTCGCCATGCATCGCGTCGCCGAGGGCCACGACGTCGTCTTCCACCTTGCCGCGCTGATCGGGGTTCCGCATTCCTACGATTCGGCGCAGTCCTACATCGATGTCAACGTTACCGGCACGCTCAACATGCTGGAAGCGGTGCGTGCGCATGCGGTTGGGCGTCTGGTGCACGCCTCGACCAGCGAGGTCTACGGCAACGCGCAGACCCAGGTCGTTCCTGAAAGCCATGCGCTGGTCGCCGCGAGCCCGTTTGCGGCCAGCAAGATCGCGGCCGACAAGCTCGCCGAGTCCTACTCCCTCGCGTTCGATCTGCCGATCGTGATCTTGAGGCCGTTCAGCACCTACGGTCCGCGCCAGAGCGAGCGCGCAGTGATCGCGACCGTGATCCGCCAGGCGCTCGACCCGGCCTGCGATGCGATCAATGTGGGCGATACGGCGCCGACGCGCGATTTCACCTACGTCGCCGATATGGTCGCGGCGTTCATGGCGGCCGGCGCCGCCGACCGCCTCGACTATGGCCGCGCCTACAACGCCGGCACCGGGACGGCCGTCAGCGTCGGCGCCATGATCGCGCTGGTGCGCGCCGCCAGCGGCGCCAACAAGCCGGTGAACCACGATGAAGCAAGTGCCGGCGCGGCGAGCGCCGAAGTGCGCGGCCTTCTCGCCGATTCGCGCAGGCTGCGCGCCGCCACCGGCTGGGCGCCCAAGACAGATCTCAAGTCCGGCATCGCCACGACTGTCGCTTGGTGGCGCGAGCGTTTTGCAAGGGGCAAAGTGCGCGCCGACTCGCACTACATGGTGTAGCGCGGTTCCCTCACTTCCCAGCGGCGCACGAAGGGCGCGGCACTGGGCCCCTTCTCTCCCGGAGGGAGAGAAAAGAAAGTATCTGCGGGGCCGGCCGCTTTCTTCTCTCTCCCGATCGCGGGAGAGAAGGGGCCCGATCGATGCCGATTGGCATCGATCGGGAAGTGAGGGCCGGCGCATCCGGCGAATCAGAACGCCGCGCGCACGGCGCCGAGCGGGACGACGAACGGGATCTGCCGACCCAACAGGCTCAGCAGGATCACGACGCGCTCGCGGTCGGCCACGCGCTGGAACCAGCCGATCTGCTCGCGAAGGGCACCTGCAGTGACGCGGACCTCTTCGCCGGGCTGGAACGGCACCGGCGGCGTCACCGCGACGAGGCCACGCTCGTCTTCCTGCGCGCGGATGTCCTCGACGACGCCGGCCGGCACCGGCACCGGCTTCTCGCCCTCGCAAATGAAGTGGCGGATGCCGATCGTCGAGCGGATCGCCCGCCAGCGCGTCTTGGCCACGTCCATGAACACGAAGAGATAGCCGGGGAACAGCGGCGCCCGCACCGCGTCGGTGCGCCGGGCATGCCGGCGGAATTTCAGATAGCGCGGCAGGTAGGCGGCGTAGCCCTGGCGCGCCAGATGCTCGAGCGCGCGGGCCTCGGATTGCGGGTGGGTTTCGGCGACGTACCAGCGTTCCATTTCGCGCCTCAAGCCTTGCCGTTGCGCGAGATGCGCAGGAGCCGCGGCGTCAGGATGCGCTCCTGCGGCAGGCGTGCCTTCAGTTCGTCGAACGCCGTCTGCGGCCGGGCGAGATCGGTTACGATCACCGCGTCCACCGCGCCGGCGGCTTCCAGCGTCGCGACCGCCGCCACGCCGGCGACCCGCGCGCCCGCGCCCGCCGCCACCGCCACGAGGTCGAGGTGGAATTCCGAATTGCAGAGCGCCCCGATCTCGGTGAGCTCGCCTTGTCCATAAAGCGCCACGCGCTGCCAGCCCTTGGCCTTGCAGACGCCCATCGCTTCTTCGAGCTGGGCGCGGGCGCGGCGGAAGAACGTGAACGACGACCCCAGGTACTCGGCGGTGAGGCGCGATTTCTCGGCGAAACCCTTGGGCGTCAGATAATAGAGGTAGCGGTTGGGCGGGATCTGCTTCACCTTGATCCAGCCCTTGCGCATGCAGCGCTTCAGATAGGCATTGGCAAGCCCCAACGCGATGCCGAGCTCGCTCGCAACCGAGCGCTGCGTCACCTGTGCGTTCTGCTCGACCGCGCCGAGCACGCCGAGCGTGATCTCGGTCTCCTGCGCGGCGGCGGCTGCGCCGGGCCCGGGCTGGGGTTGTGTGTGCGCGTCAGCCGCCATGCGGGGCATCCCTGTTCAAGCGGTGAACATTATCGTGTTCACGGCCTGAACGTCAACCGCGGCCGCCGGCGGCGCGGCGCGTTGACAGAGGCCGCAACGGGCGGCTAGAGGGGCGCTCCCGCCGCCAGCCCAAATCCAGTCAAAACAGTGAATTCGCCCAAGCTCATCGCCGTCGTCGGACTCGGCTATGTCGGCCTGCCACTGGCGGTGGCGCTGGCGCGGCACTTCCCGGTGCTGGGCTACGATCTCGACGCGCGCCGGATCGCGGAGTTGGGGCGCCGCTTCGATCGCACCAACGAAGTGGACGAGGCGGCGCTCGCACAGACGAAGGCGCGCTTTTCGGCGGCCGCCGCCGAGATGGCGGCGGCGGACCTCTACATCATCACGGTGCCGACGCCGGTCGACGAGCGCAACCTGCCCGATCTCGGCGCCGTGCGCACCGCGGCGGCCGGCATCGGCCGCCACTTGAAGAAGGGCGACACGGTCGTGCTCGAAAGCACGGTCTATCCCGGCGTCACCGAGGAGGTGTGCGGCACGGAGCTGGAACGCGCCTCGGGGCTCGCGGCCGGCCGCGATTTCTTCCTGGGCTACTCGCCCGAGCGCATCAATCCCGGCGACAAGCAACACACGCTCGAGCGCGTCGCCAAGGTCGTGGCGGGGCAGACGCCCGAGACGGCCGAACTGCTGAAGCGCGTCTACGGCGCCGTCACCGGCGGCAACGTCTTCGTCGCGCGCGACATCCGCACCGCCGAGGCGGCGAAGGTGATCGAGAACGCGCAGCGCGATATCAACATCGCGTTCATCAACGAAATCGCGCAGATCTTCAACACGATGGGGATCTCGGTCTACGACGTGCTCGACGCCGCGCGCACAAAGTGGAATTTCCTGCCGTTCGTGCCCGGACTCGTCGGCGGCCACTGCATCGGCGTCGATCCCTACTATCTCGCCTACAAGGCGCAGGAATACGGCCACCATCCCGAGGTGATCCTGGCCGGGCGGCGCACCAACGACGGCATGGGCAGCTACATCGCCGCGCGCATCGACGCGGCGCTCGGCAAGCCGTCCTCGGTGCTGGTCCTGGGGCTCACGTTCAAGGAGAACATCCCCGATCTCCGCAACTCAAAGGTCGTCGATATCGTGGCGGGCCTGAAGGAGCGCGGCCACACCGTGACCGTGCACGACGCGTTTGCCGACGCGGACGAGGCCGAGGCACATTACGGGATACCGCTCGCCGGCGATCTCGCCAAGCTCGTGGGCTTCGATGCGCTCATCGGCGCGGTCACTCACGCGCCTTACGCCGCGTTCGCCGCCCCCGATTTCACGCGCCTCGTGCGCCCCGGCGGGCTGGTCGCCGACATCAAGGGCATGTGGCGCAAAACCGCGTTCCCCGCCGGCTTGCGCCGCTGGCAAATTTGACCGCGTGTCGAGCTGGACTCCGACTCTGACGTTCGAGGAGCGGCTGAAGCAGGTCTTCATCCCGCCGCGCCTCTATAGCTGGATTCTCTACCGGAAAGGCCTGGCGCGCGGCGAGCGCGAGCTGCACCTCGTGCCCCATCTCGCGCAGCGGCATCGCGTCAGCATCGACGTCGGCGCCCACAAGGGCCTCTACACCTATGCGATGGCGCGCTGCAGCGCCCATGTCCATGCGTTCGAGCCCAATCCGAAGCTGTTCGCGATCCTGCGCCGCGGCGCCGCTGCGAACGTCACCGCGCACAACCTGGCGCTCGCCGACCGCACCGCCGAGGCGGAGCTGCGCATTCCGGTCAGCGGTTCGCGCGTATCGAACCAGCGCGGGTCGCTGAGCGCCGTTGCGGTGCCCGACCACTTCCGCTCCCTCGCCGTGCGCGCGAGCCGGCTCGACGATCTCGGCATCGCCGATGTCGGCTTCATCAAGATCGACGTGGAGGGCGCGGAACGGCTGGTGCTGGCCGGCGGCCGCGACATGCTGCGGCGCGACCGCCCCAATCTGCTGATCGAGATCGAGGAGCGGCACACAAAGGCGCCGCTGCCCGAGATCGTGGGTGAGATCGCCGAATTCGGCTACGACTGCTATGCGCTGCGCGACGGGGCCCTGACCCAGTTCGCGCGCATCGATCTCGACCGCCACCACCGCCGCTGCACCACCCGCGCGGACTATATCTTCAATTTCATCTTCCTGCCGCGTGCCTGAAGGGGCGTCTCGCGCGTGGGGCGCGCCGATGCGCCTTAGAAATAGCCCGCGAAGCGTCCGCACACGGCAACGGAGACCCAGGTCAGCAGGGACGCCCCGGCCTGGATGCGCGCAATGCCGGGCGCAGTCTCGTCCCAGGCGGACAGGCGCCGGTTCCAGAGGGCGCGGAAAACGAGGGCGTTGGCGATGCCAAAGACGATCAACGAGGCCTTCACCTGCATCACCGGATTGTTCCAGAGCGGGCGCGCATCGGCGCTGAACAGCGTGACGCCGCTCGCGATCTGCACAACGAAGCCGAACATCATGACCGGCGTCAGCGCCCGCGCGACGCCCGCCGCCGGCAAGGCCCGGGCAAAGCCCAGCAGCCTCAGGTCGAGAAAGATGATCGACCCCGCGAACAGCACGAGGCCGAGAATGTGGGCGATGTTGGCGAGCGGATAAAGCACGGCCGATTCGCGCATCAGGACGCCGAGTCCGGAAGCCTCGAGCGCCGCGGCCCAGGCCGGTCCCTCCATCGTTACCCCCGCCCTCTCAGCGCAATTCGACGGCCTTCCCATCGATGATGATCCGCTCGATGCGCATCTCGTCGGCGTTCACCTTGCTGGCGTAGCCCTCGATCTTCACTCTCTTGCCCTTGACCAGCAGCTCTTGCGGAATGCCGCGGTTCTGCATGCGGAAAACCGGCGCCAAGGTCATCGTCCATTTCTTGCCCTGGTGTTCGAGCACGATCTCGGCGTGCGGATTCTCGTATTTCACGTCGAGGATCACCGCCTCGACGGTGATCGTCTTGGTGGAATCGTAGCTGCCCCAGCCATGATGGGCGGCGGCCGGCGCCGCGAGGGCCGCTGTGGCAGCCGCGATCAGAAAAGCGCGCATGGCTTCCTCCTTGATGTCGTCGCCAGCCCCTAGCGCAGCGGCGGGATCGGGCGCAATCGCCGCAACGGCCAATTTCGCGTGAACGCCGCTCTGCCTCGTGCGTTTTATCACCAAGGTTTTTCGCAAGCTATTCCAATCATTTCGGCAGGAGCGTCAGACGATGGCGAAATCCGAGCACCAGATGCCGCAACCGAACCGTTCGTCTTCCGAAATCGATTTCGTGCTGCGCCGCGCCAAGCGCCGGCACGGCCCCTCGGTGCTGCGCGACCTCGCGCGGGCCGAGACGGAAGACCGTGCCGAGCCGGCACCGCGCGGCGGGATCAAAGCTCCAGGTCGCGGGCGGGCCGCGCGCTAGTCACGGCGCTCCGGCGCAAGGCCGACGTCGACCGGCGCGCCATCGAAGCGCGCCCGGCCGCGTCCGTCACTTGATGTACACGAGGGTGTCGTCCATGCTCGAGGCTCCGCCGGAGACCTGCTCGGCTCGGAATCCCTCCCCCTCGCGGCGCAGCCTATAGCAGCGTTTCACGGACGATCCCCAGTTCAGCCACTGCAGGCAGACAGCGTCGGCTTCGACCGACCAGACGCCGACGTCGTTCGCGGCAAATCCCGGGCACGGCCGCTTGGAACCGTCGCGGGCGAAGGAGGTGCAACGGATCTGCACCGAATGATCCGGACGCAGGTTGAACTGGACGATCGCGTGACTCCCGTCGGAGCGCGGGACCCAGACGGCGGGATTCTTGGGCTCGCCCACCATTCGCTTGTCGTTGCGGTAGGTCAGGACCTTGCCCGGCAAGAGCGCCGCGATCTCGCTCGCAGTCAGGACATTGGCCCTCTGGCCGAAGGCGGGCGATGCGAGGACGAGAGCGGAGAGCGCGGCACCACAGCTGCCCTGAACACAGATCGGCGACATGACTTGCTCCCTTCCCGCGAACCGCGGACGGCCACGCGACGCAGAATAGCCGAGCGGCGGACGCGGACAACGAACCCGCGGCCCGCTCAATCCTCGAGATCGACAACCACGGGCACGTGATCCGAGGCGCGCGCCCAGTCGCGCGCGTCCTTGAGCACCGCCGTGCCCTTCAAGCGCTCGACGAGATCGGGCGTCACCCAGATATGGTCGAGCCGCCGCCCGCGGTCGGACGCGCGCCAGTCGCGCGCGCGATAGCTCCACCACGAGAACAGTTTCTGCTCGGCTGGCACGAAATGGCGCACGGCGTCGACCCAGTCGTGCGCCTTCCGGAGTCCGCCGAGGAGCCTCACCTCGACAGGCGTATGGCTCACGACGGCCAGGAGCTGCTTGTGCGACCAGACATCGGTCTCGAGGGGCGCCACGTTGAGGTCGCCGACCAGAATGCGCATGCGCGCCTTGCCCCGTCCATTCCACCAGCGCGCCTGCTCGCGCAGAAAAGCGAGCTTGTGCGCGAACTTGTCGTTCTCGTCGGGATCGGGAACGTCGCCGCCGGCCGGGATGTAGAGATTGTGCAGCTCGATGCCGCCGGGCAACGCCGCAAAGACGTGGCGGCAGTCCTCCTTATCGCACCAATGGAGGTGCCCCGGTTGTTCCAGCGGCCGGCGCGAGAGGATTGCGACGCCGTGATAGCCCTTCATGCCGACGATCGCCTGGTGCGGATAGCCCATCGACGCGATCGCGTCGCGCGGGAAGAGCTCGTCCGGGCATTTGGTCTCTTGCAGGCAGATGACGTCGGGCGACCAGCCGCGTACGAGCTGCGCCACAAGATCCAGCCTCAAGCGGACCGAATTGATGTTCCAGGTGACGAGGCGCATGTCAGAGGACAGAGGACGGACGACAGACGACGGAGAGGAGCTGGACGCGATGCAGCGGAGACCGTCAACCTACTCCGTCGTCTGTCGTCCGTCCTCTGTCCTCTGATAAAAGTGGCGCGTCGCGAGGGGGATCGCGACGCGCCCGGAAGGACCGTATACGGCTCCGCTTTCGCCGGGAGGGGACCGGCGTCACGGACGGCTCCGGCCTGAGGAATCCGAAGCCGCTTCGGTCTTCGATATGGGAATGTTTCGCCGCTGAAACAATCCCGCGGGGCGTCACGGCCCTGTGAGCCGTGCTCCTGGCGGCTCCGGGCGCGCCGCGCCTCGTCCAGCCGGCGCTCGAAAGTGCTTGAAAAAGCGCGCGAAGATCTACCTTGCCGCGGTTGCGGGGCTGACGAACAGCGCGGCGATCCGCCGCTGAATATCGGCGGCGGCCGCGGCGGGGTCGGCGGCGCCGCGGATCGGGCGTCCGACCACGATATAGTCGGCGCCGTAGCGGAACGCGTCCTCGACGTCGACCGTGCGTTTCTGATCGTCGGCCGCGCGGTTCACGAGCGGGCGGATGCCGGGCACGACGACGAGCAGCTTCGCGCCGAGCTCTGCGCGCACCGCCGCGGCCTCGAGGCCGGACGAGACGATGCCGTCGCAGCCGCGCGCGAGCGCGCTTCTGGCGCGCGAAAGTACGATCGCGCGCACGTCAGCCTCGAAGCCGAGGCTAGCCACGTCTTTGTCGTCGAGGCTCGTCAAAACGGTGACGGCGAGGATGCGCGTCGAGCCTTTGTTGGCGACGGCCGCCTCGACGATGGCGTCGTTGCCGTGCACGGTCGCAAAATAGGCGTTGCGGCCTTGGAGCTGGCGCACCGCCGAACCCACCGTTTGGGGCACGTCGAAGAACTTGAGATCGACGAAGATTTTCTTCCCGCGTGCGCCGAGCCAGTCCATGAGCTCGAAATAGCCGCCGGCCATGAACAGTTCGAGGCCGAGCTTGTAAAACCACACGCTATCGCCAAGCCGCTCGACCAGCGCCTTGGCCTCGGCGATGCTCGGCATGTCGAGAGCGGTGATGAGGCGCTCGCGCGCCGGGATCGGCTTGGCTGAGAGATGGCCGGCCAGGGCGCTCATGCCGCTGCGCGCGCGCGGGCGCGCGCGCGACAGGCATCGCCGAAGGCCTTGAACAGCGCGGCAGCGAACACATCCTCGGTGCACTTCCACTCGGCATGCCACTGCACGCCGATGGCGAAGGCGCGGGCGCTCTTGACGCTCACCGCCTCGATCGTGCCGTCGGCGGCGTGCGCCTCCACTTGGAGCGCCGGCGCCAGGCGGTCGATGGCCTGGGCGTGCAGCGAATTGACCGTCGCCTCGTTGGCGCCGGCGAGCCGCGCCAGCGGCCCGCCCATGCGCAAGGTTACCGGGTGCACCGGCTGGTAGCGCTCGAGCGGCGGCTTTGCCTTGTCCGAGCGGTGATCGAAGCGGCCCGGCACCTCCCAGAGCCGCTGATGCAGCGTGCCGCCCAGCGCCACGTTGAGCTCCTGGATGCCGCGGCAGACGGCGAACAGTGGCACGCCCTCGCGCACCGCCATGCGGATCAACGGCAGCGTCGTGGCGTCGCGGCTGGGATCGTGCGCGGTGCCTTCGGCGCTCGGCGGGCCATCGTAGTGGCGCGGTTCGACGTTGGTCGGGCTGCCGGTGAGGAAGAGGCCGTCGAGGCGCTCCAACAGCGCGTGCAGCTGCGCGTCGGTCAATGCGGTACCGCCCAGCGCCGGGATCTGGATCGGCACGGCGCCGGCCGCCTCGGCCACGGCGCGCAGATAGCGCTCGGCGGTCCAATGGCCCGGGAAGTTCGCGTCCTTGACCTGGCGGCACGCGCTGACGCCGACGAGAGGGAGAGGTTCTCCGCCGCGCGGCGGCTTCGGGAGCTCGTTCATCGCGTCGCTTCACCCGTATCCGACAGGCCATCGTGGCCCCCACTATACGGCATTCGCGGCGGAATTTGTTCAAGCAAGCGAGAAGGGACCGATGGGCGACGGGGATAACACTGGGCAGCCAAATCATCGCGGGCGACGCGAGACCCTTGGCCTCACTTACGGCCAATTCGCGCAATGTGCCCGAATTGGCAAGAAGGGCCGCTCTTGCGGCCCGACGCGATCCCTCCGCTTCGCGGGCCGCGCCAAGAGCGCGCCCGCTCCGGCCGGGATGATGGCACTACTCGCACTTGCTGATGTAACCGAACTGGTTGACGTCGAGCGGGACGCCGGCCTGGACGTTCTCGAGCGAGACCTGCGTCGGGCCGCCGTTCTGGTCGATGACCGTCCAGCCGATCAGCTGCAGCGGATTGGCGCGGAAGACGAGGCGCATCTGACCCTTGTCGGGCGACTTGGTCTCGACGATGGTGACCGTCACCCACTGGTTCTCGCGCTGCACGCGCGTCACCCTGAACTCGCCGGAAAGCGCGATGCGGTCCTGGATCAGGATGCCGGCCGGCGTCGAGCGCAGCGGCAGGTATTGCGGCTCCTTCACCTTGCAGTCCTCGACGATGAGCCATTGCGGCGTCGCGAAGATACGCAGCTTCACCGGCGGGCGGTACTCGACCCGGAGGCGCCCCGGCCGCGAGATCCAAAGCGTGCCGCGCGCGGTGGCGCCGTTGGGCGCGATCTGCACGAAATCCGCTTTGAACGTCGTGATGCTGTTGATGTAGGCCTCGATCTTGGCCACCTCGGCCTGATCCGCCGGCGAAAGCCCTTGAGCCTGTGCCGACGGCGAACCTGCCGAAAACAAGATCGAGCAGGCGAGCAGAGCCGTCATTGCCGAACGCATGCAGAAATCTCCTCTAGGCCTCGGTAAGCAACGCTCGGCGGGCCCAAATCTCGCGCACGACTATGCCGCACCGGTCGACGAGACGGTGTGCCGGGAAACCTGGGCGCGCACAATGCTCGACCGCAGATCCTGATTTGGCCCCTCGCCGCGAAACGCCAGGAGGGCCTCTTCGGAGTCCCATTCTTCGTAGACGTTGACGCGGTCCGGCTCGATGGGGTCCGCCGCCACGACGAAGTCGCGGCAGCCGCGCGAACGCCGCGCGGCCACGACCGCCTCGGCAGAGGCGTTCAAAAAGCCCTGCCGCGCGCCAGGCCGCACGTAGATTCGTCCGGAGACAATGATCATCGGTCGCTTCCCAGCATTGCTGGAGGCTCTAACGGTCATCGGCGCATCTCGGCACTCCAGGCGCGGCTAAATCTCGCGCAGGATTTCGCGCTTGCCGGCGTGGTTGGCGGGACTGACGATGCCCTCCTCTTCCATGCGCTCGACCAGGCGGGCCGCGCGGTTGTAGCCGATCTGGAGCTTCCGCTGGATGAAGCTCGTCGAGGCCTTGCCCTCGCGCAGCACGATCTCGACCGCCTGGCGATAGAGGCCGCCGTCCTCGCCTTCCTCGCCCTCGGCGCCGACGCCGAGCGGGTCGTCCTCGTCTTCGTCCTCCGTCACCTGCTCGATATAGGCGGGCGTTCCCTGCGCCTTCAAATGCTTGACGACCTTCTCGACTTCGGTCTCGGAGACGAACGGCCCATGCACGCGCGTGATGCGGCCGCCGCCGGCCATGAACAGCATGTCGCCCTGGCCGAGCAGCTGCTCGGCGCCCTGCTCGCCCAGGATCGTGCGCGAATCGATCTTCGAGGTCACCTGGAACGAGACGCGGGTCGGGAAATTCGCCTTGATCGTGCCGGTGATCACGTCGACCGAGGGCCGCTGCGTCGCCATGATGAGGTGGATGCCGGCCGCGCGCGCCATCTGCGCCAAACGCTGCACCGCCGCCTCGATGTCCTTGCCCGCGACCAGCATCAGGTCCGCCATCTCGTCGACGATGACGACGATGTGGGGCAGGGGATCGAGCGGCAGCGGCTTCTCCTCGAAGATCGGCTGGCCCTCCGGGTCCACGCCTGTCTGGACCCTTTCGGTCGGCGCCTCGCCCTTGGCTTTGAAGTCGAGCAGGCGCTGATTGTAGCCCTCGAGGTTGCGCACGCCGTGCTTCGACATCGCGAGATAGCGGCGCTCCATCTCCTTGACCGTCCAGCGCAGCGCCACGATCGCCTTCTTGGGCTCGGTCACCACCGGCGCCAGGAGCTGCGGGATGCCGTCGTAGACCGACAGTTCCAGCATCTTGGGATCGACCATGATGAACTTGCACTTCTCCGGCGGCAGCCGATAGAGCAGCGAAAGGATCATCGTGTTGATGCCGACCGATTTGCCCGAGCCGGTGGTGCCGGCGATGAGGAGATGCGGCATCCGGGCCAGATCCGCGATGACGGGCGCGCCTCCGATGTCCTTGCCGAGCACGAGCGCGAGTGCTGCGCTGGTCTGCTCGTAGGGCTGCGAGGCGAGCAGCTCTCTCAGATACACGACTTCGCGCGTGCTGTTGGGCAGCTCGATGCCGATCACGTTGCGGCCGGTCACGACCGCGACGCGGCAGGCGACCGCGCTCATCGAGCGCGCGATGTCGTCGGCCAGCGCGATCACGCGCGAGGATTTGACGCCCGGCGCCGGCTCGAGCTCGTAGAGCGTCACGACCGGCCCGGGCCGCACTTTGACGATGCGGCCTTTGACCCCGAAATCGTCGAGCACCGTCTCGAGATAGCGCGCGTTCTCGGCCAGCGCGGTCTCGTCGGCGACGGCGGCGAGCTGGCGCGGGGGCTTCTGCAGCACGTCGACCGGCGGCAATTCGTAGGCGCCGGGCTCGAGCGAGAGCTTCCGCTGCCGGCGCTCCTCTTCGATCCTGCCGGCCGGCGGCTTCTTGGGCGGTGCCGCCACGATCGCGCTCCGCGTCCGCTTGCGTCCGGGCGGCAGCTCGGGTTCCTCGGCGGGCACGGTCTCGAAGGTGGGGCCGGTGACGATCGGGTCGCGGTCCTCGCCCAGCGCGCGCGCGCGCGAGCTCGGCGGAATCTCGATCGGCGGCGCCGGCGCGCGTGCGCCCCCGCGCCGGCGGAAGACAATGGCGATCAGCCAAGCCGCGGCCGCGAACAGCGCGAGCGCGGTGGCGCGGATCACGATCCAGAGGATGCGGCCCATGCGCAGCCACATCGCGCCCGCCATGCCAAGCACGATGCCGAGCGAGGCCAGCGCGCAGAGCGTGGCGCCGGCTGCGATCGCCCAGCGTGGGCTTGGCCATTCCGCCTTGCGGAAGACCTCGCCGGCCGAGCTCAGCAAGAGGCGGCCCGAGATTCCGCCCATGCCGCTTTCGACCGGCCACGGATAGAGCGGAAACGCCGCGGCGAGCGCGATCGCGGTGAAGACCGCAAGCACCGGCAGCGCCAAGAGGCGCCACGGTGAAACTCGAGGTGTCTCGCCGGCGGCGAGGCGCACGCCCCAGATCAGCACTATCACGGGCGGCAGCAGCGCGCCGACGCCCAGCCATTGCCAGAGAAAATTGGCGGCAAAGGCGCCGGGGCGGCCGAGCAAATTCTTGGCTGCGGCGGTGGTGGCGTAGTCGCCCGAGGGATCGCTGCGGTGATAGGTAAGGAGCGCCAGCAGCGCGGCCAACGCAGCTGCCAGCAAGACGAGTCCGCAAGTCTGGCGGAAGCGGCGCCGGCCCAGTTCGCTCCACTCCTTGGGCAAGAGGCGCAGACTCTCGGCCTTGCGCCCACCTCGCCGCCTTGCGCCCACCGCCACGCGCCCGCTCATCGCCCGCCCTGTCCCGCTCTCCTGATCCCGCTAATACGCAAGCACACAGGTAGTCGCATCGGTACCCGCGCGACGCCAAATCATCCCCACAGTATATAGCGTTTGTCGATTGCACCATATACAACGTGCGGGGCAAATGTGGTCATGATTGGTTTGAAGTCTGCCGCCGGCCAGTTCAAAACCGCCGCAAACCCGGCAATAACCGTGATGCAATCCACCGGCCTCGACTTGACGAAGCGCGCCCGCCTGAAGGCGATCATCGGCGCCAAGTCCGTGCTGACCGGTGGCGATTTCAAGCTTGCCTCCGGCGGCCGGAGCAGCGTGTTCTTCGACATGAAGATGACGCTGCTCGATCCCGAGGGCATCAACCTCGTCGCCGATCTCATGCTGCAGCTGCTCGAGGGCGAGCGGTTCGACGCGATCGGCGGATTGGTGCTCGGCGCCTGCCCCATCGTCGACGCGATCACGCTGAAGGCCTATCCGGCGCGGCGCATCACCGGATTCTATGTGCGGAAGGAACCGAAGGAGCGCGGCACCAACAAGATGATCGAGGGGCCGCTGGCGCCGGGCGCCGTCTGCGTGATGGTCGAGGATGTGACCACGGAAGGGCGCTCGGTCATGAAAGCCGTTGCCGAGGCGCGCGCCATCGGCTGCCGCATTGCGACCGTCGCCACCTGCGTCGACCGCCAGCAGGGCGCCCGCGAGCGCCTGGAGGCCGAGGGCATCGCTTTCAAGCCGCTGTTCACGATGGACGAGTTCAGATGAGGGAACAGGCCTACGCCGCATGGCTCGAGCGCTACAAGCTGGCGTGGGAGAAAGGCGATCCCGAGGAGGCCGCCGCGCTCTTCGCGCTTGATGCGTCTACGAGGAGACACCCTTCGGCGAGCCGATGCGCGGCCGCGACGCGATACGGGAGTATTGGCGCGACGGCGCGCAACGTCAGCAACGCGATATTCGCTTTCGGTGCGAGATCGCGGCCGTGGCCGGCGCGGTGGGCCTTCGCGCACTGGCGTTGCACCTTCACCCGCGCCGGCTCGGGCGAGCGGGTCGAACTCGACGACATGTTTCGTTGCACCTTCGAGCCCGGCGGGTTGTGCGCCCGCTTCCAGGAGTGGTGGCACCGGCGGACCCTCGCATAAGCAAGGATCGAAAAAGAGGGCTGGATATCGCGCGCGGCCGGATTAGTCTTGAGGGCCAAGTGCGCTCGAGACGTCGGGAGGGAAGGCATGTCGCAAGTGCTGATCACCTGCCCCGAGACCGGCCGCCCGGTCTATACAGGCCTCAATTTCGAGTGGCCGACCTTCGAGAGCGCCGATCTTCCGACCCAGACGCTGAAATGCCCGCTCTGCGGCAAGCTGCACGAGTGGACCAAGACCGACGCGTATCTGCGCGCCGATGGCGGCGGCTGATCCCCGGCGCGCCGGCAATTCCCGCCCTGTGCGAGGTCGCCGAAACTCCAAACCAAGACAAGGCTAAGAAAACCTGCACGACGTTCTCGGGATTGCAGGGAAGACCTTGAGAATCATGGTAAAGCCGTTGGCTCGCTCGAGTATTTGCGGTATACTTCGCCAATAAATCGCGCATCGAGCAGGGGATGCTGGGGACATCTTGCATTAATCGTCGCGCCTGGCCGCTGATGGTCGTGGCCGGCGCCGCTCTTCTTGCAACCGGAGCGTGCAGCGCGAACTGGCCGCTCGAGGAGGATGCGAGCGCGCCCGAGCGTGCACGCCAGGTCGCCGAAAATGCTGCGCCGCGCAGCGGGCCGCCGCTCGGGCAATACGCCGAGCGCGCGGGCTTTCAGTACTGGGTCCAAGTCGGATCGCACAAAGACGAAGGATCCGGCCGCGCCCAATGGCAGAAGATCCAAGCCGAGCAGAACCTGCTCGCCAATGTCGGCAACCGCATCCAGCGCGCCGATCTCGGCGCGCGCGGCATCTACTATCGCGTCCAGGTTGGGCCTTTTGCCTCGCCCGAAGAGGCCGGCCAGTTCTGCGCGCTGCTGAAGGCGCGCCAGGTCGAGTGTTTCGTGTCCGCGCCCGAGGCGACCACCGCCGCGACGCCTCCCGAAGCGGCGCCGCGCCAGGCCGCGCCGCCCGCGCCGAGGCCAGCCGCCAAAGCCGCCGAGCCAAGGCCGGTGGCCAAGCCGGCCGCGCCCAAGGCGGCGCCGGCCGAGAGGGCCAAGGATGCGGCGGCGGCGCCGAAGCGACCGGACGCCGAGACGCCTGCGCTGCCCGAGCAAAAACCGCCGACCAACGCGAGCGCCGAGAAACCGGACGCTCCGCTCAGCACTGCGCCCGGCCTGCCCGGCGTGTTGGACTAAAGGCCCCGTCTCGATGGATTGAGGTGGCGCCCATTTTGGGCGCATGCTATCCCCCTGACCGATGCGGATCATTGCCCGGCGCACGCTGCGGGAATACGTGGAGTCGCGCGTCGGGCACCGGGATCACCGCGGATGTAAAGCGGCAGTATGCGTCGGCGAGCGTTGTCTCCCGGGACCGCATCGTGTTCAACATCCGCGGCAATACATACCGGCTTGTCATGGCAATCGACTTCGAAAAGAGCATCGTCTGGATCAAGTGGCTCGGGACCCATTCCGAATATGATCGTATCGATGTGAGGAGCGTCGAGTATGAACGGTGAAGTAAGACCCATTCGCACGAAGCGGGATTACGAAGCCGCGCTCGCCGAAGCCGAGCGGCTTTGGGGTGCCAAGCGGGGCACGCCGGATGGCGACCGGCTTGATGTGATCGCCACCTTGATCGACGCTTATGAGGCTGAGCACTTTCCGATCGAGGCACCAGATCCAATCGAAGCGATAAAGTTCCGCATGGAGCAGCAGGGCCTGACCCGAAAAGACCTCGAGCCGCTGATCGGCACTCGCACTCGCGTCGCGGAGGTGCTCAACCGGAAGCGGAACCTCTCTATCGGCATGATCAGGCGCTTGCACGAGGCCCTCGGGATTCCGGCCGATATCCTGATACGCCCCACGCGCAAGCAGCGCGCCGCCTGAACCTGCGCCGCCCCGCACTATCGGCGCGATCGGTGCCGCGCCGCGAACCCTGAATGTCATGCCCGCCCGCTTCGCCGCCCTGGGCCTGATCGCGCTCCTGGGTGCGTCGTTCGGCGTGAGCCAGTTCATCCGCACGGCACCGGCGGTGCTGGCGCCCGAGCTCCGGCGCGAGCTCGGGCTTTCGCCCGAAACACTCGGGCTCGTGTTCGGGCTGTTCTTCGTCGCGTTCACGCTGGTGCACGTGCCCGTGGGAGCGCTGCTCGACCGCTACGGCCCGCGCCGCGTCATGACCCTGATGCTGCTGCTGGCGTCGGCCGGCACGTTCGTGTTCGCGACCGGCGAGGACGCCGGCGTTCTCATCGCGGGCCAAGTGCTGAGCGGCATCGGCAGCTCGGCGGCGTTCGTCGGCGGCCTCTCCGTCATCGCGCGCTGGTTCCCGCGCGAGCGCTTCGGCGCGATGGCCTCCTGGCTGACGGCCGCCGGCGGCATCGGGCCGATTCTTTCGGGCACGCCGTTTGCCGCGCTGGTCGAGGCGATCGGCTGGCGCGACGCTTGGCGCGTCGGCGGCGCGGCGCTGGCGCTGGTGGCGGTCGTCATCGCGCTGCGCGTGCGCGATGCGCCGGCCGGCCACGCCTATCACGCGCGCGCGCCCGAGCGTCTCCGCGACACCGTCAAGGGCATCGGTCCGATCCTGGCGACGCGCCAGGTCTGGGGCATCATCGCGCTCGCATTCGCGGCGTTCGCGGTGCAGATCGCGGTGCGCGGGCTCTGGGGCGGGCCCTACCTCGCCGACGTGCTCGGCTTCGATGCGATCGCGCGCGGGAACCTGCTGCTCGCGATGAGCGTCGCCGGCACGATCGGCGCCGTCGCATTCGGCTGGCTCGAAAGCCGCGGCGTGGCGCGCGTGGCGCTGATTCTCTACGGCACGCTCACGGTCATCGGCACTTACGCCTTCATCGCCGCTTTGCCGAACCAGGGCGCCGTCGCCACGAGCCTCCTTTTCGTCCTTGTCGGCGTCTCCGGTCCCTACACGATCCTGCTGCTCGCGCACGCGCGCGCGCTCTTTCCCGACCACTTGACGGCGCGCGCGATCACGACCGTCAACGTCGCGAATTTCCTCGGCGTCTCGGTCATGCAGATCGTGCCGGGGTGGATCCTCGGCGCCTTTCCCGAGGTGAACGGCCATCCGCCCGAAACGGCCTACCGCACCATGTTCGGCGTCCTCGCGGCGACGCTCGCGGCCGCCCTTCTCATCTTCCTCCGCTGGGGCGCCCGCGGAAGAAAGTGAACAGGGAGGCGGGGAGGCGGGGAGAAGCGAAGAGGATCAACCACAGAGGACACGGAGAACACAGAGAAGTATTGGAAGGTAAGCTGACTGCGCCGCAAGAGCGGCGAGAAAAGGTCCCCTTCGCTCTCTTCCGCGTGCGTCTTCGCGCGCAACCCAAGTCCTTCTCCGTGTCCTCTGTGGTTCAAAATCTTCCTTCTCCCCGTCTCCCCGCCTCCCTGTTAGTTTTCTGACCAAACGTGGGAGTGAGGAAATGGCGTATTGGCTGGTCAAGGACGAGCCCGAGAGTTGGTCCTATCAGAAGCACGCGGCGGAGGGCGTCGCGTCGTGGGACGGCGTGCGCAACCACACGGCGGCCCGCAACCTGCGCGCGATGAAGAAGGGCGACCGCGCATTCTTCTACCACTCGGTCACCGAGAAGCGCCTGGCCGGCGTGCTCGAGGTCGTGCGCGAGGCCTATCCCGACCCAACCGACAAGGAAAAGAATTGGGTAGCCGTCGACTTCAAGGCGGTGATGCCGATCGAGACATCCGTGACGCTCGCCGACATCAAGGCCGAGCCGCGTTTGAAGAACCTCGCCCTCATCCGGCAATCGCGTCTTTCGGTCATGCCGGTCGGCGCCGAGGAATGGAAGCTCCTCTGCAAGATGGCCGGCATCGCTGCGTAAGAAGCGAAAGTGAAACAGGAGTCGTGGAGGCGTGGAGAAGAAAGGATTTGAAGCGCGGGGGGGCAAAGAGGACACAGATATGGAGATTTTCGCGCTCCTCGGGCACGCAGCTTTTCCTCCTCGCTGTCCTTTGTGTCCTTGGTGGTTCATCCCTTCCCTTCTCCACGTCTCCACGCCTCCTGTTCCCTTATGCTTGGCGCCGCTGCGCAGTAGAGTGGCGCAACTCATCGCAGAGCGGGCCATGGACGATCAATTTCGCGACGCCGCCCTCGAATATCACCGCCTGCCGCAGGCGGGAAAGATCTCCGTCACGCCGACCAAGCCGCTGACGACGCAGCGCGACCTGGCGCTGGCCTATTCGCCGGGCGTCGCCGCCGCCTGCCTCGCGATCGCCGGCGATCCGCAGAAGGCCTTCGATTTCACCGCGCGCGGCAACCTCGTGGCGGTCGTAACGAACGGTACCGCCGTCTTGGGCCTCGGCAACATCGGCCCGCTGGCGGGGAAGCCGGTGATGGAGGGCAAGGCGTGCCTGTTCAAGAAATTCGCCGGCATCGACGTCTTCGATCTCGAGCTGGCCGAACGCGATCCCGACAAGCTCGTCGACGTCATCGCGGCGCTCGAGCCCACCTTCGGCGGGATCAACTTGGAGGACATCAAGGCGCCGGAATGCTTCGAGATCGAGAAGAAGCTCCGCGCTCGCATGAAAATCCCGGTCTTCCACGACGATCAGCACGGCACCGCGATCATCGTCGCGGCGGCCCTGCTCAACGGGCTGAAAGTCGTCGGCAAGGACTTGAAGTCCGTGAAGCTCGTCACCTCCGGCGCGGGCGCCGCGGCGCTGGCCTGCCTCGATCTCTTGGTGGCGCTCGGCATGCCCATCGCCAACATTGCCGTCACCGACATCAAGGGCGTCGTCTATGCGGGCCGCACCGAGGAGATGGACCCGATCAAGGCGCGCTACGCCAAGCGGACGAAGGCACGCACGCTCGCCGAGGTGATTCCCGGCGCGGACGTCTTCCTCGGCCTTTCCGCCGGCGGCGTCTTGAAGCCCGAGATGGTGAAGACCATGGCGAAGCGGCCGTTGATCCTGGCGCTCGCCAATCCCGAGCCCGAAATTCTGCCGGAGGCGGCGAAGGCCGCGCGGCCGGACGCGATTCTCGCCACCGGCCGCTCGGACTATCCGAACCAGGTCAACAACGTGCTCTGCTTCCCGTTCATCTTCCGCGGCGCCCTCGACGTGGGCGCGACGCAGGTGAACGAGGCGATGAAGCTGGCCGCGGTGCACGCGATCGCGCGCCTCGCCCAGGCCGAGCAGTCCGAGATCGTCGCGTCCGCATATGGCGGGGACGAAGATCTGCGCTTCGGGCCGGACTACCTCATTCCGCGTCCGTTCGATCCGCGGCTCATCACCGAGATCGCGCCCGCCGTCGCCCAGGCGGCAATGGAGAGCGGCGTCGCCACGCGCCCGATCGTCGATCTCGATGCCTATCGCCAGCGCTTGGCGCAATTCGTGTACCACTCGGGCATCGTGATGAAGCCGATCTTCGCGGCCGCCACGAAAGCGCCGAAGCGCATCATCTACGCCGAGGGCGAGGAAGAGCGCGTGCTGCGCGCCGTGCAGGTGGTCAAGGACGAGGGGCTCGCGCATCCCATCCTTGTCGGGCGGCCCGACGTGGTGAAGAGCCGCATCGATCGCTTGGGGTTGCGCATCCGGCCCGGCGCCGATTTCGAGCTGATCGATCCGCACAACGATGCGCGTTATCGCGAGGTGTGGAGCGAGTATCATCAGCTGATGGAGCGCAAGGGCGTGCGCCGCGACGACGCGAAGGCCGCGATCCTCCGGAGCGCCACGCTGATCGCCTGCATGATCCTGCGCCGCGGCGAGGCCGACGGCATGCTGTGCGGCACCGTCGGCCGCTACCAGGCCCACCTCGCGCACATCGAGAACGTGATCGGACGGCGCCGCGGCGTCGCGGGCTTCGCCGCGATGAACATGCTGCTGCTGCCGAAACGCACCGTGTTCATCTGCGACACCTATGTGAATCCGGATCCGGCGCCGGAGCAGATCGCCGAGATGGCGATCCTGGCGGCGGAGGAAGTGCGCCGCTTCGGGCTGGCGCCGCGCCTGGCATTGCTCTCGCACTCCAGTTTCGGCTCGGCCGACACGCCCTCGGCGCGCAAGATGCGCCAGGCGCTGGCGCGGGTGGAGGCGCGCGCGGCCGAGCTCGATTTCCCGGTCGAGGTCGAGGGCGAGATGCACGGCGATGCGGCGCTCTCGCCCGACCTCCTGCGCCACGTGTTCCCGCGCGCGCGGCTCAGCGACGAGGCCAATCTCCTCATCATGCCGAACCTCGATGCGGCCAACATCGCGTTCAACCTGTTAAAGGTGACGACCGGGCAGGGCATCACGGTCGGGCCCATCTTGCTCGGCGCCGCCCGGCCCGCGCACATCATCACGCCGACCTCCACCGTTCGCCGCATCGTCAACATGACCGCGCTGACGGTCGTCGACGCCGGGGCGGGGCGCTAGGTGGGGCGCGATACTGGAACTGAGGCCCGCGCGCAGCTAACCTCCGCGCTATGAGCCTTTTCCGCGTTTCGCTCGTTGTTGCCGATCCGCGCGATACCACGCGCGCGACGCCGGCCGTCGATGCGTTGGTCGATACCGGTTCCGAGCTGAGTTGGCTTCCGGCGCCGTTGCTGGAGCGGGCCGGAATTGTGCGTCTGCGCAAGAAGACATTCAAGACCGCATCCGGCGAGACGCTCGTCCGCGACATTGGCTATGCAGTGTTGCGCGCCGAGGGGTTCGAGACCATCGACGAGGTCGTGTTCGCCGAGCCGCAGGACATGACCCGCCTCGGCGTGCGCACGATCGAGGGATTCGCGGCGACGGTCGATCCGATCGCGCACCGGCTGGTGGCGACGACGACGATCGCCGCCTGAGCGGCGTGGCCGAATTGACGATGGGCGAAACGAGGTTTCAGCGTCCCTGGCGGATCTGCGCAATGGCCGATCTCGATGCGACCGGGGCGAAGGAGTTCGAGTTCGGCGATCCGCGGCAGTTCTGGGGGTTCGTCATTCGGGCCGGCGACTCCGTGCGCGGCTATGTCAATGCGTGTCCGCATCTCGGCTTGCCGCTGAACCTCTCGGGCGACCACTTCCTCGACGAAGAGGGCAAGCTGCTGCTCTGCCAGATGCACGGCGCGCGGTTCCGGCCCGCGGACGGTTTCTGCGTCTCCGGTCCTTGCGAGGGCGAGCATCTGAAGCCGCTCAAGATCGAGCTGCGCGACGGCGCCGTGTGGCTATGCGGTTGAACCCCACCGCGTTCATGGCCGGCGCGGCTCTATTGCTGAGCGCGGCGCCCGCCGCCGCGCTGTGGGAGGGAATGCGCTGGAACATGGACGAGGCGCAGGTGCTGGCGGCCGCGCGCGGGGAGGCCGTGCGCGCCGAGGGCTGGGCCGGCCGCCGCGTCAAGCCCACGCGGCGGACCGAGATGACGCTCAAGGACCGTGTCGCGGGCGAGCGCTGGTTCGGCGGCGTGCGCCTCCACGCGGTCTTCTGGTTCGATCCCGAGGGCCGGCTCTGGTCGGTGACCGAGGAGCCGGTCGAGGCCGACGGCCCCGCCGAGATTTGCGGGCGGCTCGAAGCGGTGCTCGCCGCGCAATACGGCGAGAGCGACCTCGCCACCGACAAGGGCGAGCTTCGTCACCTCATCTGGCGCGACGAAACGAAGAAGACGCGGATCCACTTCCGAGAGGACGAAGGCGGCAATTGCGCGATCGAGTACCGCGAGCTACGCGGGCCGCTCGACCGCTGAACCGGTCTATCCGGCGCAGGGGCGCGCTGCGCGCCCCATCTCCACCGGCCGATATTGGAATGGGAGCATATCGCAGGAACGTGCCTCCGCGCGGCGAAACCTTTTTTCGCAACGCACGTAGTGTTGGCGTCCTGTCGCGTCTGCCTCCCGCGTCGCGACGCAACTCATCGGGAGGACATCATGAAACGCCTACGTCTGTTCCGCGGTGGCGCCCGCTCGGGCGCGCTGGCCGCGCTCCTGTTGTGCCTTGCCGCCCCGCTCGCCGCGCAACCCCATCCGGCCCACCGCACTCCCGTGGCGTTTTCGGGATTGGACTGCTCGCGCTGCGCACCCGGGGTGCAGTACTGCGTGATCAACCCGCTGCGCTTCGAATACGCCTGCGCGCCGCAGGGCACCTATGCCTGCGCGGGCTTCTCGCGCACCGCATGGTGCCCCTACGGCACCACCTGCTGGGACGGCCTTTGCCGATAAGGGCTGGGGCGCGGATCAGAGCCGCGGCGCCGGCGGCTCCCAGAACGTCACCTGCGCGAAGCGGTTCGCGCCGTTGTGCCGCAGCACGAGAAAAACGTAGCGGCCCGACGAGGGATCGTAGGCGTCGAGCGCGCCGTCGGTGGCGAACGTGAAATCGAACGGCGGCGCCACGCGCCGCACGCGATAGCCGATCTCGGACAGCAGCGCCGAATAGGCCGCTGCGAACTCCTCGGGCGTCTCGCCGATCACGAGCGTGATCGAGATGGCCGCGCCATAGGGCGGCTGCGGTTTGTAGTCGCCGGCCGCGGTCACGCGCCCGCGCGCGGGCAGGGGCAGCCAATCGGGCAGCGGCCGGGAGAGATGGGGGACCGCGCCGCGCGCGGCCTCGGCGCGCAGCTCCGCGATGGGTACGTCCACCGTCGGCGCCATCGCCGGCAGCGACTGCCACGCGAGCAGCAATCCGCCGACGACAAGCGCCGCGATCGCGGCCTTATGCAACATCCGTTACCCGCGCTCTGGTGCAGCCGACTCTAGGTCAGGAGGATTGCACAAGGGTTAGCAAGCGGGAAAAATCGCCGGCATCCATCGGGGGCTAACATGAGCCAACATGTCTACGAACGTGTAACCACCGCCGACGGCGTCGGCATCGCCGCCTGCTTCTTCGCGCCTTCCGGCGCGCCGCGCGCCGCCGTCCTTATCGTCTCGGCGATGGGCGCGCCGCAGGGCTATTACCGGCCGTTCGCAGCGTGGCTCGCCGGCCAAGGCTATCTCGTCGCGACGTTCGACTATCGCGGCATCGGGCGCTCGCGCCCCAATACGTTGCGCGGCTTCAAGGCGAACGTGATCGACTGGGCCGAGCGCGATTGCTCGGCGATGATCGATGCGGTGCTGGCGCGGGCGCCGGGCGCGCCGCTCGTCTGGCTCGGCCACAGTCTCGGCGGCCAGATCGTGCCGATGGTGCCGAACCGCGAGCGCATCGCGAAGATCGTGACGATCGCGACCGGGAGCGGCTATTGGCGCGAATACGCGCCGCTGATGCGCCCCCTCGGCTGGTGGCTCTGGTTCGTGGCGGCGCCGCTGGCGACGCGGCTCTTCGGTTACTTCCCCGGCCGGCGTTTGAGGAAGGTCGGCGATCTTCCGAAAGGCGTCATCGAGCAATGGCGGCGCTGGTGCATGCACAAGGACTACGCCGCCGGCGCCGAGGGCGAGGCGATGCGCGCACGCTATGCCGCGGTCACGACGCCGATCGTCTCGCTCTCGTTCGCCGACGACGAATACATGTCGCTCGCCAACACGCGCGCTCTGCACGGGCTCTATGCCAACGCGCCGCAAACGATGAGGCGCATAGCGCCCGCCGAGATCGGCCAGAAGCGCATCGGCCACTTCGGCTTCTTCCGCGCGCGGCAGGAACACGCCCTTTGGCGCCCGCACCTGCTGCCGGTACTGTCGTAAGGACACGTGCCACTTGCGCCCGAAACTTTTTTTCGCCAGACACGTAGTGTTCCGGAAGACTGTTGCGCCTGCCTCCTGCACATCGACGACAAACAACCGCGAGGGACTCATGACATCCCTGTGTCTGCCGCTCACCCGCTCGGGTGCATTGGCGGCGGTACTGATGTGCCTCGTCGCGCAGACTGCGGCGGCGGAAGGGCCGCGGCCCGAATCTTGCACCGCTGCGGGAATGGCTACGCCCGCTGCCTGGTCCCGACCCGCGGAGGGCGATACCGCGGTCGATTGGGCCTACGCCGCCTTTCGCGGCTTGAGCTGTTCGCGCTGCAACTCGGCGACGCAGTATTGCGTCCTCAACCCGGTGCGCTACGAATACGCCTGCGCCCCGCTCGGCACCGTGGCGTGCGTCAGTGCGGAACGCACCGCATGGTGCCCGCCCGGACAGTCTTGCTGGGCTGGACGCTGCCGATGAAGGCGACGCTCCAGGCCGGATCGAGCTAGGCAGCGACGGGGAAGATCGGGGCCGGTCTACGCCGCGGCGGCGCCGCCGGGCTGGCGCGCGAGGCGCTCGATTTCCGCCAACGGCAGCGGCAGCAAGGCGTCGTCGCCGGGCCAGTCCATCTCCTCGGTCAGGCGCTGCTCGAGCGCGGTGCCGTGGAAGTCACCGAGGCTGGGCGGCGAGACGGCGGCGCCCTCGGCACTGAAGCACCACGGACCCTCGAGATCCCTGAAGCGCAGCCAGCGCCAGCGCCGGCGCAGCAATTGGCCCGCGCGATGGAGCGGCCAGCGCACCTCGTCCGAGACCGAGCTGATTTCGAGCAGCAGCGTCCTGCCGGCATCCGCCGCCACGAACAGGAAAATCCCATGCTCGTGCTCGGCCAGCGCGGGCGGCGCATCGTTGCGCACCTCCACTTCCTCGCAGAGGCCGCGCGAGAGCACGGCGCGCGCCTGGGCGGCGGGCGCGCGAGGTATTTGCGGTCGAGAAGCGGCGCGGAAAACAGGCGCGACCACATCCCGGCGCCGGGCGCGGGGCTCGCGGCGATGACGCGTTCGAGGGTTCGGAGCGCTTCCTCCGAGAGCGGAACTTCGCGCACGGACAACATGGGCTGCCTCTTTACGGCCAATTGCATCACAAGAGCTGACGGAAAATCCTTAGAGCCTGTCCGGAAAGTAGCGAAGTCATGCCTCTATCTTGCGAGTCTGCGCACCGTGTTGGTCAAGTCCGAGCTTTGCTGGATAAACGAGTTGGGTGTTCCGCGGCGGTTGGCGCCGCCGAGGCGGTTCGTTCGGTGTGGACGCGGTCGAGCTCGGCCCGCAACGCTTGCAGCTGACGCTGCTCGAACTCGGTGATGCGCAGGCGGCACCAGCCGCGGGACCCGCGGATGAGGGCCGCATACATCAGCTTCAAGACGGCGCGTTCGCCGAAGGCATGCGGGATGGTCTTGGTGCGCCGGCGCTCCTCGACGAACTGGCGCTCGAGCAGGTTGGTGGACCGGATCGTGCGGCGATGGTTCACCGGGAACTCGAGATGGGCGATGCAGGCATCGAAGTCGTCGTCGAGGCAGGCGATCGCCGCCGGCAGATCATGTTCGTAGGTCGCCACCACATCATCGCGCAGCAGGCGCGCCAGCGTCGGCGAGGCCGCCTGGTAGCAGGCATGGGCCCGCGCCTTGAACTCGGGCCAGAGGGTCTCGGGCACTTTGGCTTGCAGGTTGCGCATCTTGTGCACGAGGCAGCGTTGGCGTGCCGAGCGTGGGAAGCACTCCTCGATCGCCCGGATGAGCCCCGGCGCCCCGTCGCTCACCACCAGCAGCGGATCGCCCAAGCCCCGCCGGCGCATGTCGTGGAAGAACGCCCTGCAGCTCGCGGTGTCCTCCTTGGTGCCGGGGGCGAGGTGCAGCAGAACCTTGCTGCCATCGGCGACGATGCCCCATCCCGCCAGCACCGCCTCGCGCGGCTGGCCGAGATGCAGGCGCTCCATCCACGAACAGGTACAGCACGTCGAACTCCGCCAAGTCGCGCCCGACGAAGGCTTGGTACTCCGCCCAGAGGCGCTCGGTCACCTCGCTCACCGCGCTCCGGCTCAACAGGCTGCGGCCCGCCTCGTCCGCGAACAGCGCCTCGATGTCCCGGGTCGAGAGGCCGCGTGCGTACATCTCAACCGCCAGGTGCTCCAGCCGCTCGCTGCGCTTGCCCAAGGCCTTGCGGATCTTCGAGCGGAACGGCTCCGCCCGATCCGCGATCTGCGGCGCGTTGTAGTCGATGGCACCTTCCGCCGTCTTCAGCCGGCCGCGCCGATAGCCGTTGCGATAGCCCGCACCTGGCACCGCGCCGCGCGCGTAGTAATCGCGCCCCAGCGCGTCCCGGGACTCGCCCTCCAGCGCCTCCTCGACGATCAGCCGTGCCGCCAAGCGCACCACTTCGGAGGCCTCGTCGCCGTCGTTGCTGCCGGTCCCGTCCATCAGCTGCTTGAGCTTCTCGCGTGTCCGCGCGGATGCAGGTATCCTCTCCATCGGGGTGCTCCTTCGCCGAGGCCGGTCGCCAAACCGAGCCTCGTTGGTTTGCCTAATCAGGCGAGGGTGCACCCCACCCTTTTTCCAGCAACCTTAGGACTTCACCACCGTGTTTTGCGCGCCCACGGCACGCGCTAGGGCCGGTACAACCGAAACGCAAGCCAGGTAACGTCAATTGTTTTGTGTCAGCAGGAAAGGGGTAGCGATCCCTTGTGATTTGTTTTCGTGGACGAAGACGGCGAAGAGGATGCGATCCATGGAGGTGATGTCCTGGAAGGTGCCCATGG